>Ga0209231_1000029_pt1 | contig 115345 bp, 101 predicted proteins | sample Deesub45470m_DNA_FD_188086 | JGI IMG/M metagenome (GOLD analysis project Ga0209231, IMG submission 188086) | Deep subsurface microbial communities from North Pacific Ocean - 450_OLKR46/470m Metagenome (SPAdes) (version 2) | ecosystem: Environmental > Terrestrial > Deep subsurface >...
TTTACAACAGCCAGTGGCGAGTCGAGAAGAACGGCTTCAAAAGTCCCCAAGAAATCCGTCGGGACCGGCTAAATTTTCGTCAGGCTTCATAAGACAAACTTGTGTCCAAGGAACCGGGCGCGATACAACGTCTGCAGGTTCTTTACGGGCCAGATCAGGCGACCCGTACGGGATTTACCCAGGACATCTCCGTCAATGGGCTGTTTGTCCAGGCAACAGCGATCTTTGCCCCTCATACCAGATTGCATGTGATTCTGGCCAACCCCTCTTTGGGGGATATTCATTTTTTGGCCCGGGTGGCCTGGGCCAAAAAGGTCCATCCGAGTATGGTTCGTAAGGTTAAGGGAGGAATGGGGCTGCTGATCGAACAATTCAGCGAAGGCGAAGCGCTCTATCATGCGCTGTTGCCCCACTGGGATTAATTGTTCACCGGAGTCGACTGATTTTAGCCTCTCGAACGGCAACTTTGACATGGGTCAAAGCCGGTCCCGTTGGCGCTCAGTTATAGTGCCAGCACTTTTTCTCAAGCCGGAGTTGCCCATGTCCCATTGTCGTCTGCTGCTGATCCGTTGCTGGTTCCTGGCATTTCCCTTGCTCTTGGCTGGGTGTCTGTCAGCAGACCACCCAGCTGCAACATCCACCGTCGCTCAGGAGCTTTCCCTGCGTCGTTCTGAAGGAGGGCAGGTCGCTGGTGTCAAGGTGGTTGGTGCAAATAGCCAGGTCAGCCTGTACACCTCCACCGGCCAGGGAGTTGCTTCATTGGAGCTTCCAGGACAGGTCTCCTGGCTGGGCTGGCATCCTGGGGGGGACCTGCTGGTTGTCACCACCTTTCTCAAACACTTCTCCTTTGGCGCCAATTACCAGCTGCAGTTGCACCGCTGGGACGGTCAGACCAAGCCACTGAGCCGCACCCTGGCTGACACCACCCTGAAGCCCTTGACTCTGGCGATCTGGGGGGCTCAACTCGCGGCCGTGGCGAAACCGACCTTGAGTCCGCAAGGGGATGTGCTGGCATTTCTCAAGTTGCACGACCCTCCCGCTTTTGATCCCTATCTAAAAGTCGCCGTGCTGCAGCTCGAAACCCCTGGTGAGTTGGTGCTCGGAAGCCAGGCAATGCCGGGTGCGGAACTGAGCTTCAGCGCTGATGGTGAGGTGTTGAGCTGGCTTATTTTCAAAGGGGAGAAGGTTCAGGTGCAACCCTGGCTCGGTGGAACCGATCGGGCTGAGACCGCGGGACAAACGACAGGGGCGGTGGTCGATCCGGTGCTGTTGGGACTGCGCTCATTGCGGCTCCAGGGGCTGATAGGACCCGAAGATTATCGCCAGCAGTGGCAGAAACGGTTGCAGCCTTGAAACGCTTTTGTTTCATCTTGACCATGGCTTTGGCCGTTAGCCTGCTTTGGTTGCAACCCGTGGCCGCCGATGATTGTCTGGATTGCCACCGCACCGCCACCCCGGCGGCGGTGCGGCAATGGCAGGGGAGCGCCCATGCCGAAAAGGTCGGCTGTGCCGACTGCCACGGCCGCGACCATGAGGCGATGCTGGCCGGCGAGGCCAAAGTCACCGCCAGCGTCTGCGGCCGTTGCCACACCGAGGCCCTGGCCGAACACCAAAGCAGCCGTCACGGCAAGGGGTTGCAGTCGGGCTGGGGCTGTACCCGCAACCTCTCCAAACGCCCGCCGGCCGAATGTCGCGGCTGTCATCAGGAAGGGAGCTCCATCCCGACCACACCGGTCGCCTGTGCCCGTTTTCTGCAGCAGAGCGCAGAAATGGGCAGCCTCGGCTGCAACCGCTGCCACGAGGTGGAAACCTCCTGTGGCAGCTGTCACAGCAACCACACCACCGACCTGGCCATCGTCCGCAATCCCAACGTCTGCGCCAAATGTCATATGGGCCCCGATCATCCCCAGTGGGAAATGTGGCAGACCTCCCAGCATGGCACCTTATATCAGAGCGGCGGAGCGGGGCTGGCACCCAGTTGCCAGAGCTGTCATCTCCCCTCGGGTGGGCATAACGTTTCAAAAGGGCTGACCATGACCCCGGGGGGCGAGCCTCTGCCGGCCGCCGAACAGGCGATCGGCCGCCAGCAGATGCTGCAGGTCTGTCGCAGCTGCCATGGCGAGGGCTTCTCCCGGCGGGAACTGGATCAGGCCGACGCCGTCCGCAGCCAGAGCCTGGCCCTGGTCAAGCAGGCCGAAGCGCTGATCTGGGATCTGGCCGACCGCGGCTGGCTCGATCCGGACCCTGGGCAACGTCCGCCCCATCCCCTCAAGGGGGGAGTGCTGGTCACCGATCAGCAGATGCTGTACGAAAACACCTCCCGCATCGAGGGGCTGTTTTTCCGGCTGAAAAAATATGCCCTGGCGCAGACCGTCAAGGGGGCCTATCACCAGAATCCGGCCTATTCCCATTGGTACGGCAATGCCGAGCTCAAACTGCTGCTGCAGGATATCGATAGTGAGGCTAGGCGGTTGCGGGAACGGGCCGGTGGAGCCGGGGCGGTGGGCGCCAACTCCGCGCCGAAGGAATCCCTGGTGCAGGCCCTGGAGCGCCTGAAGAAGCAGCACCAACGGGGGGGCTTGTCGGATAAGGACTACGCCGAGGAGAAGACCCGGTTGCTGGAGAAGCTACCTCAATGAAACCCCGAATGGCTGACGACTGTCTTTTTTCCCTCTGGATCGAATAAAATGAAAAGCATGGCCACTCAAACCCTTGCCACCACCGAACCGACCCGGCAGGAACTCAAGGACCTCAAGGTGCTTGGACTGTTTACCGCGGTCTATTGCCGCAGCCATCATGACGGCGCAAAATCAGGCCTGAGCGCCGGCGATCTGGATGCCGGGCAGTTGGGGCTGGCCAAGTACCGTTACTGCGCCGAGTGCCAGGAGTTTCTCGCCTACGCCATCCAGCGCCGGCTGCGCTGCCCGCTGCAGCCGAAACCGAGCTGCAAGGAGTGCCCGGTGCATTGCTATCGCCCCGGCCATCGGGAGCGGGTGCGGGAGATCATGCGCTTTGCCGGCCCCTATCTGATCAAGCGCGGTCGGCTCGATCTGTTGTGGCACTATTTTTTCTGATTTTTTTCGGTTTTGATCCGGGTCAAGGTTCGATCCGGGAGGCTGTGGGATAGTCGGTTCAACGACAACACAATCCAACCACTGCTCATTGCCCATACTTTGAATAGGAGCCAACCCAATGATTCGTGACATGGTGAAAATCGACGAAGAGAAGTGTGACGGCTGCGGCCTCTGTGTTCCCGCCTGCGCCGAAGGGGCGATCCAGATCATCGACGGCAAGGCCCGGTTGATCGCTGATAACCTCTGCGATGGCCTCGGTGCCTGCCTCGGCCATTGCCCCAAGGACGCCATTCTGGTGGAAAAGCGTAGCGCCCCTGAGTTCGACGAGGCGGCGGTGGAAGTCCACCTCAAAAACATTGGCCGGGAGCCGCTGCATGCCGCTCACGCCGCACCCCAAGCCGCCGCTCCCGCCCAAGGCGGTTGTCCCTCGGCCCGGGTGATGAGTTTTTCCGGCGGCGGTTGCCCCTCCGCCCAGGTGCAGAGTCATGCTCCCGCGGCCAAGGAGGCCGCTGGTGAGGCGGCAGGCAGCCGCAGCTCGGCCCTGCGCCAGTGGCCGGTGCAGATGACCCTGGTGCCGCCAACCGCCCCGTTTCTGAAAGAGGCCGATCTGCTGCTGGCCGCCGACTGCGTCCCCTTCGCCTACGCCGATTTCCATAAGGATTTCCTCGACGGCAAGGCCCTGCTCATCGGCTGCCCCAAGCTCGACGATGGCCAGGCCTATCTGCAGAAGCTGACCCAGATGCTGCAGCTTAACGACATCCGCAGCCTGACCGTCATGCACATGGAAGTTCCCTGCTGCTCCGGCCTGCTGGTCATTGCCCGTCAGGCCCTGGCCGCCAGCGGCAAAGAGATTCCCTTCGAAGCCATCCGCATCGGCATTCAAGGCGATCGCAAGTAACGAAATTGGCTCCACCAATCGACGCCCGACCGACTGGCTTGTTGCCGGCGGTCGGGCGTTGCTGTTTTGCTACTGGGATGTTTGACAGTGATCGGCGAATCCATTACTTTAGGGCACCATTTTGCACCGCGGACTTCAGGCCGCCGAAAGGATTTCTCCATGACTCAACTTCTCGTCGACCCCGCGCTCTGCTGCGGGTCGGGTGAATGCATCAAGGTTTGCCCTCTGGACGCGATCCGGTTGGTCGACGGCAAAGCCGTCATCAACCCCGACAAGTGTGACCTCGACGGCATCTGCATTGCCGCCTGTCCCCAGCACGCCATCCATTTCAGCGATTAATTTGTCGACAGGAGCCAGGGGATGAGTCAGGAAGGGGTCATTAAATTCAACCTCCAGTACCAGACGACCCCCGCGGTTCCCCTGCCGGGTTGGCAAACAATCAGCGCCTGGCGGCAACTGCTCTGCCAGCTGCAGCTCATCGGGCAGGACCCCCAGCGCTACCAGGGGCTGGGGTTCGGCAATATCAGCTGGCGACTGCCCCCTTTTGACGCCTCGCCCAATCAGCGCGCCTTCGCCATCAGCGGCACCCAGACCGGCGGCCTGGCTCAACTGCTCCCGGAGCATTATGCTCAGGTGCTCGAATGCGACCCGGCCGGCAATTACGTCCTGGCCCAAGGCCCCGTCAAACCCTCCTCCGAAGCCCTGACCCACGGCACCCTTTATGCCCTTGATCCGCAGGTGCAGACGGTCATTCACGTTCACTCCCCGCAACTCTGGCAACAGGGCGCAGCCCTGGGGCTGCCGGTGACCGATGAGGCTGTCGACTACGGCACCCCGCAGATGGCTGCCGAGGTGGAGCGCCTGCTGGCCGATGAGCGATCCCGTCAACTGGGGATTTTCGTCATGGGCGGCCACGAAGACGGGGTGGTGGCCTTCGCTGACAGCGCCGAGGAGGCCGGCACCATTCTGCTGCGCTGGCTGGCCCGGGCCATAACTCTTCCTCTTGAAATCTCTCCGCTTTCCCCATAACCCAGGAGTCGTCATGCCTGCCACGCATCTCTCCCTGCAACGGTTGGATCATCTCGCCGTGGTGACCATTTCCCGGCCCAAGGTCCGCAATGCCCTGGCCACCAAGACCCTGCTCGAATTGCGCCAGACCTTTCAGACCCTGCGGGATGACGACAGCATCCACGGTGTGCTGCTTTGCGGTGAGGAGCATTTCGCCGCCGGCGCCGATCTGGCGGAAATTCGCGATCTGACTCCCCTGGAAGCAACCCGCTTCGCCGAACTCGGCCAATCCCTCTGCCTGAGTATGGAGCGCCTCGGCAAGCCGCTGCTCTGCGCCGCCGCCGGCTACACCCTTGGTGCCGGCCTGGAACTGGCGCTGGCCTGCGACTTCATCCTCGCCGCCGACGATGCGGTGTTCGGTTTCAAGGAGGTCGAATACGGCATCGTCCCCGGTTTCGGTGGCACGCAAAGACTTCCCCGCCGGGTCGGCAAGGCCAAGGCCAAGGAGATGATCTTCTCCGCCGAGACGATCAATGCCAGCGAGGCCCTGCGCTGCCGGCTGGTCAATCGGGTTCTGCCCGTGGACCAACTGCGGGAGGAGGCCCTGGCCCTGCTCGGCACCATCTGCAGTCGCGGCCGTTACTCCCTGCGGCTGGCCAAAGAAGTCATCGACGCCGGCAGCGATATCAACCTGGCCGCCGCCTGTATGATGGAGCGCGACGCCTTCGCGGTCTGCTTCGCCACCGAAGACCAGAAAGAGGGGATGGGCGCCTTTGTCGAGAAGCGCCAACCCCAATTCAAGGGGCGCTGAGATGACCACCACCGACACCCAACTGATCGTCCGCTACGCCGAAACCGATGCCCAGGGGATCGTGCATCACTCCAATTACCTGGTCTGGTTCGAAGAGGGGCGCTCCGACTACCTGAGGCAAAAAGGGCTCAACTACACCGACTTCGAAAAGTCCGGTTATTTCGTCGTCGTCGTCGAAGCCACCGCCCGCTACAAGGCCCCCGCTTACTACGAAGATCAGCTCTGCGTCCGTACCACCCTGGCCCGGGCTCAGGGGAAGATTCTCGAATTCCACTATGAAGTGGTGAACCAGCAGGGGACCTTGCTGGCCGAGGGGAAAACCGTGCATGTCGTGCTCGGCCGGGACCGCCGGCCGGTGGCGCTGCCCGAAACCCTGCTCAAGCAAATTCTCGAAACTGCAGGCTAAGACGATGAATTATAAAACCTTACGCATCGAGTGCGAAGAGCGGGTCGGCTATCTCACTCTCGATAACGGCACCCGTTTCAATACCCTGCACAGCACCTGCATCGAAGAGCTCAAGCGGGCACTGGCCGAGCTGGAAGCGGGCGCAGAGGTCAACTGCATCGTGCTTTCGGGCGGGGCAGGGGAGAGCTTCGCCGTCGGTGCCAACATCGCCGAGATGAAGGATTTTCAGCCCCTCGACGGCATGGCCTTTTCCATCCTGGGGCAATCGTTGTTCACCCAGATGGAAGAGTCGGATCTGCCGATTCTCGGTGCCCTCAACGGCATCACCATGGGCGGCGGCTGCGACCTGGCCCTTTCCTGCGACTTTCGCCTGGCCAGCGACCGGTTGCAGATCGCCCATCCCGGCGCCAAACTCGGCATCATCACCGGCTTCTGCGGCACCCAGAAACTTCCCCGGTTGATCGGCCGCAGCCAGGCCCTGGAAATGTTCATGACCTCCGAAACCTACAACGCCGAGCAGGCCCTCGCCATCGGCCTGGTCGATCAGGTCATCCCCCACGAGCAGTTCTGGCCCGCAGTCCAGCGCATGGCCCGGCGCATCGCCAGCATGGACGCCGACGCCCTGGCCTATGCCAAAAAGCTGATCAACGCCTCGGCCGACATCGATGTTCGCAATGGCCAGGTTATGGAACTGGGAGCCTTTTCGACCCTTTTCTCCAGTGGCGAATTGCAACGGCGCTGCCGGGCCTTCTTCCAGCAAACCACTGAAGGCTAAAGGCCTGCGCCAGGAAAACCCCTTGACAGTTCCGATGGTTCTTGTTATAAAACCGGCCTGTTCGACACAAAAGGGCGTTTAGCTCAGCGGGAGAGCACTGCCTTCACACGGCAGTGGTCGTAGGTTCGATCCCTACAACGCCCACCAAAAAAATCAACGGGTTAGCGAGAAATCGCTAACCCGTTTTCTTTTCTGTGACACTTTTGTGACAGTTCTGTGACGGCCTTTTTCTTTTCCAGCCAAAAAACGACCTGCCGGAGACTCGCTACGGATTAGGTTTTAGAGCGAGTCAGGCGATCTCTTGCGTCCTTCATCCCTTGAAAAATCGAATGGGCTAACTCCTGCGGAAAGCTCTGGGGCAGGGTTGCGCCTACGGTTTGGATCACTTCATCGATCTGACCGAGAAGATCCTCGATGATTTTGTCCATCTCGATGCCAGGGAAATTGCAGAGTTTGGCGGTGGACATCCAGTGACGGTGCTGCAGATGGGACCATTGGTAATGGCGGTTTTTCCCCCGCAGGGCCATGGCCATTTTTAGATTTTTGGAGTCCAGTTGCCCTTTGGCCACCAAGGGGTAGGCCGACATGACGTCGTACAAAGGCGTCAGCCGAAAGGCCCCCTCTGGAAGCAGGAAGAGACTGAAGTTTTTCGCATGGCCATCGATGGCGGCAAGCAGCCAGAACAGAACCTGCGCGGTCATGAAGCGGCGCCGGTCCTGCAAGCCATCGGCAGAGCCGAGCAGCAGGTCCATGATTCTCTGAATGCCAGGTCCGCCGTCACTTTCGTACTTAAGGGCAGGGGGCACCTGCAGTGCTTGGCACATATCCTCCTGTGGAAGGCGGATCAACCAAGTCCCGTCTTGAGACCAGCGGCGATCGAAACGCTCAACCACCAAGACCTTGACGCCGTCGAAGGTTCGCATCTCTGCTGCGGCGATTGGCACTCCGAAGGCGGCGAGGATTTGCCGGCAGAGCCATTCGTTTTCGACACTGTCCGACAGGTCCATATTGCTGTGGGCGATCTTCCCGATCGGCAGCTTGAAGATATGGCTGGTTGGTGTCGGCCCCTGGGGCAGATGCCAGCAGTCCCGATGCCAGAGCAGGGCGGTTTTCTCCTGGGCACCCGCGATTGAAATGCGGAAGTCTCCATCCTCCCGCATTCCGAGGGGCATGGTCCGATAACTGAGCAGTCTCTGGCCAATCTGTTGCTCGGTCAGCGGTTCGGCGATAATCCGCTGCACCTCCACCGTTTGATCCTGCGGGTACAGTTGCAACGCTCCCACACAATCCCTGCCGACTTCCGTAAGTAGGTCAAAACAGTTGATGGAAGGGATGCCGAACTGTTTCTGGATCCGGTTGCGAATGGCTTGGTTGTCAGGCAGCAGGTTGTCGAAAAAAGATTCGACAAAATCGCCACTGTGTGGCTCAGGACTTAAGGGCAGGGAGAGGGAGATGGGGCGGCGCAGGGGCGACTGCAACCACTGCTGATCGTAACGAAACTCGAAACGACCGGTGGCCGTCCTGGTCAGGCGGCCGACCTTTTCGCCATTCATAAACACAAACAGATCTGCTGAGAGTCGTTTCCGGCCCATTTACCACTGATCTCCTTCAGCTGTCCCAGCAGGCTTGCTGCGGGGTTGAAGACTGATCTCCAGGTCCAGGGCCGCCAGCAGGCGAAACAGGGTCTCAAGCCGGGTTCCCGGATTGCCTCTTTCGATGACCGAGATGGTTCCCTGATCCATGCCGATCAACGTCCCGACCTCACCCTGGGTTTTCCCCAGGGCTTTGCGGGCGTCTTTCAAGGCATGGCCGAGGGCCTCAGGCGACAGTATCTTTGGGTGCATGGGTTAGGTCTCCTCTGGGAAAAGTTTCAACTTATGCTTATTTGAGCATAAAATAGAATTACTGTCTATTGGCCATAAATAAATAATATGGTCTTCAGCCCTTATTAATGTCAACCAGCGCACCAACGACAATCTTTGTCTTGACCAATTCTCATCCGCCGCGTAATTTCTGAAAATACTTTCACCTGGATAAATCCGCAAACACCGAGCTTTCCGGCGAAGCAACGTTTCCGCTCAGCGATACTCGGTTTGGTTGACTTGGGCACCAGGGAGAAAGCACTGATCGACCGTTGGCGGGATGGGTGTTTTGGGAGGGGAGGCTATGGCCGACACGAAGATTGCGATTGATTTGCTCAGAGTCGAACGTTCGATTCGCAGTATCCGGGGCGACAAGGTGATTCTTGATGAAGATTTGGCGGAATTGTATGGTGTGGAAACGAAGAAATTGATCCAGGCTGTCAAGAGAAACCTTACTCGATTTCCAGCCGACTTCATGTTTCAGATGACAAATCAGGAGTTTAAAGACTTGAGGTCCCAAATTGTGACCTCAAGTCAGTGGGGCGGTCGGCGAACACCACCCTATGCCTTTACCGAGCAGGGGGTGGCCATGCTTTCCAGTGTGCTCCACAGCCCGCAGGCGGTCCAGGTCAATATCGAGATTATGCGGACTTTTGTGCGGCTGCGGCGGATGCTCGCTTCCCATGCCGATTTGGCTGAGGGTCTTGAGACCCTGGAACAGAAATACGATGCTCAGTTCCGGGTGGTCTTCGATGCCATCAGGCAGATGATGAAGTCGGAGGATAAGGGGCGGAAATCGATCGGTTTCAAGGTGGAGGAGGACTTGGGAATTTATAAACAGGAGTCAAGGTTGGGGCTTTGAAGGCTGGGGATGAACAGGAGATGGCCTTAGTTCAGAAAAGCCAGTCGATACGGTTTTCTCCTGAGGCAATTCTGCAGTTAAAGGGTATTATGGCGGCGGAGTTCTAGAATCCATCCTTGACCAGTTGAAAAGATCACCTTCTAGTTTGCTTTTATGCCCAAATTTTAGTGCAACGGAGGGCCGTTTGTCTCCACCTGAGCAGGAAGCCCGACTTAAAATCGACGTATTGCTCGAGGTAGCTGGCTGGCTCGTCCAAGACGCCAAGGCGGCGCATATCCATGCGGCGCGCGGGGTGGCGATTCGCGAATTTCCCCTCCCAGGTCATGGTTTCGCTGACTACCTGCTTTATGTTGATGGCAAAGCGGCGGGCGTTATTGAAGCCAAAAAGGTCGGTACCACCCTGACCGGCGTCGAGGTGCAGTCGACAAAGTACACCCAGGGGCTCCCCGCCGGCCTGCCGCGCTGGCACAACCCACTCCCTTTCTGCTACGAATCGACCGGGGTCGAAACCCGCTTCACCAACGGGCTCGATCCCGAACCGCGCTCGCGCAACGTCTTTGCCTTTCATCGTCCGGAAAATCTGGCCAAGTGGCTCGATGCTGCACTTGTCGCCGATGGTGTTTCGCCCGATCTCGGTGGTGCCTCCCTGGCAGCAGAAACCCTGCCACAGACATTCCTCGCCCGTCTGCAACAGATGCCCGAGCTGAAAACCGCAGGCCTCTGGCCGGCGCAGATCACCGCGATCGGCAACCTCGAAGGCTCCCTCAAGAAGAACCGCCCCCGCGCCCTGATCCAGATGGCGACCGGCTCCGGCAAGACCTTCACCTCAATCAGCTTCATCTACCGGTTGATCAAGTTCGCCGGGGCCCGCCGGGTACTTTTTCTAGTCGACCGCGGCAACCTCGGCCGCCAGACCCTGAAGGAATTCCAGCAGTACGTCTCGCCTTACAACAACTTTAAGTTCACCGAGGAGTACATCGTCCAGAACCTCTCCTCCAACCGCATGGATCGCACGGCGCGGGTCTGCATCTGCACCATCCAGCGCCTCTATTCGATGCTCAAGGGGCGGGAGCTAGCGGAGGAGTTCGACGAGGAATCGGCCGCCGAGTTGGGCAGCCTGTTCAAAGAGCCGGAGCCGATTGAGTACAACCCCGATTTCCCCATCGAGGATTTCGACATCATCGTAACCGACGAGTGCCACCGCTCGATCTATAACCTCTGGCGGCAGGTGCTCGAATACTTCGACGCCTACCTCATCGGCCTCACCGCCACCCCGAGCAAGCAGACCTTCGGCTTCTTTAACAAGAACCTGGTCATGGAGTACGGCCACCCGCAGGCGGTCGCCGACGGGGTCAATGTCAACTACGACGTCTACCGCATCCGCACCCAGATCGGCGAGGCCGGTGGCAAGGTCGAGGCCGGCTACTACGTCGACAAGCGCGACCGCGAGACGCGCAAAGTGCGTTGGGAGAAGCTCGACGATGATTTCGCCTATGATCCGAAACAATTAGATCGCGACGTGGTCGCCGTCGACCAGATCCGCACTGTAGTGCAGAAATTTCGCGACCAGCTCTTCACCGAGATTTTCCCCGGCCGCACCTGGGTGCCGAAGACGCTGATCTTCGCCAAAGACGATTCCCACGCCGAGGATATCGTCAAGATCGTCCGCGAGGAGTTCGGCAAAGGGAACGACTTCGCCCAGAAGATCACCTACCGCACCACCGGCGAGAAGCCGGAGAACCTCATCGCGGCTTTTCGCACCAGTCCCATGCCGCGCATCGCCGTCACCGTCGACATGATCGCCACCGGCACCGACATCAAGGCGGTGGAGTGCGTCTTCTTCATGCGCATGGTCAAGTCGCGCGCCTACTTCGAGCAGATGAAGGGGCGCGGGGTGCGCATCATCAATGACAACGACCTTCAGGCGGTCACCCCCGACGCCATCAGCAAAGACCACTTCGTTATCGTCGATGCCGTCGGCGTCTGCGAGCAGGATCAGACCGACTCGCTGCCGCTGGAGCGCAAAAAAAACGTCGGTTTCGAAAAGCTGCTGCAGGCGGTCGCCTTCGGCAACTGCGAGATCGACGTCATCTCCTCGGTGGCGGCACGGCTGGCGCGGATGGAGAAAAAGCTCACCCCGCAGGAGCAAAAGCAGGTGATGGAGTTGACCGAAGGCAAGTCGCTCAAGGAACTGACCGGTGATCTGGTCGCCGCTCTGGAGCCGGACCGGCACATCGCCGCCGCGCAGAAAGCCTCCGGCCAGCAGGAGCCGGAGGCCAAACAGATCCGCCAGGTGGCTGCGCAGATTCTCGGCGAGGCGGCCAAGCCGCTGTGTAATCCTCAGCTTCGCGAACTGCTCTTTGCGATCAAAAAGAAAAACGAACAGATCATCGACACGGTCAGTACCGATACGGTACTATTCGCCGGCTTCAGCGAAGAGAAGGCCAAAAGCGTGGTCGAGTCTTTCGAGCAGTTCATTGCCGATAACAAGGATGAGATCACCGCCCTGCAGGTGCTTTATAGCAAGCCATTCAAACAGCGGCTGCGCTTTGCCGATGTGCAGGAGCTGGCCGAGAAGCTGGTCGCCCAGGTCGAGCAGTTGCGCATCTACCAGACCCATCCGCAGGGGTGGGAGAAGCGCGTTCCCGATGAGCTGTGGGCGGCGTATCAGAAGCTGGAGGCGGGCAAGGTGCGCGGTGCGGCGGCCAATCACATTTTGACCGATCTGGTGTCGCTGGTGCGCTTTGCCATGCATCAGGAGAACGAGCTGGTGCCCTTTCCGGAGAAGGTGCAGGTCAACTTCCGCGCCTGGGTCGAGCAACAGCAGGCAAGCGGGCGGCGGTTTACGGCGGAGCAGCGCAAATGGCTGGAGATGATTCGGGATCATATTGCGGCGAATCTGCAGATCGAGACGGATGATTTCGATTATGCGCCGTTTGCGCAGGAGGGTGGGATTGGGAAGGTTTGGCAGTTGTTTGGGGATGATTTGAACGTGATTCTTGATGAGTTGAATGGGGTGTTGGCGGCGTGAGTAGCAATGTAGAAACCAGCGAAGTTTTATCACAAGGCATGATTGCGCTTGATGCCGCCGATTTCCCCAAAGGGTGGGAGATTGTTCGCCTTGGTGATGTAATTGACATACAAGGTGGCAGTCAACCGCCTAAAAGTGATTTCATCTTTGAGCCACGCGATGGTTATATTCGCCTATTGCAAATTCGCGATTTTGGCAATAAACCCGTTCCAACCTATGTCCCTAGGGATAAAGTCACGAAAGTTTGTAATAGGGACGATATTTTTATTGCCCGATATGGTGCCTCGCTTGGCCGGATAGTAACTGGCATGGAAGGGGCATATAATGTCGCACTTGCAAAAGCTGTATTTGATAGAAACGTAATCTTTCCCAAATATCTTTTCTACCTACTTCAGACCCCGCTCTTTCAAACGCCCATCCACATGATTTCACGTTCTGCTCAGAACGGGTTTAACAAGGGCGAAATCTTCCCGATACCATTGCCAATTGCGCCACTGACGCAACAAACCCGCATCGTCGCGGAGATCGAAAAGCAATTCTCCCGCCTCGACGAAGCCGTCGCCAATCTCAAGCGCGTCAAGGCCAACCTCAAGCGCTACAAAGCTGCCGTCCTCAAAGCCGCCGTCGAAGGCAAGCTCACCGAAGGATGGCGCAAGCAGCACCCCGATGTTGAACCTGCCGACAAACTGCTGGAGCGGATTCTGGCCGAACGGCGCAAGGCGACGGGGAAGGGAAAGTACAAGGAGCCCGTCGGGCCGGATACGATCGGGTTGCCGGAATTGCCGGCGGGGTGGGTGTGGGCACGTCTTGATTCGATTGCAGCACTCAAGGGTGGCATCACAGTTGATAAAAAGCGCAAAGACCCATCAGCTCGATTAATCCCTTATCTCCGTGTCGCAAATGTGCAGAGAGGCTATCTAGACTTAACAGAGGTAAAGGAGATAGAGGCACCTCAGACCGCGATTGAAGAGCTGCAGCTTTTTCCCGGTGACATTTTATTCAACGAAGGCGGTGATCGCGACAAGCTTGGCCGAGGTTGGATTTGGGAAGGTCAACTTGCTGAATGTATTCATCAAAACCACGTGTTTAGAGCGAGACTCTTCCTGAGTGATATGCCAGCTAAGTTGATTTCATGGTGGGGTAACTCATTCGGTAAGGACTATTTTCTTCGTGCGGGAAAACAGACGACAAACCTTGCATCTATCAATCTCTCGAAGTTGAGTGAATTCCCTGTTCCGCAGCCACCGGTTGCTGAACAACACCAAATCGTTTCCGAAGTCGAACGCCGCCTTTCCATCGTCGCCGGCACTGAGGCTCAGGTCGAAGCCAACCTGCGCCGCGCCGACCGCCTACGTCAGTCGATCCTCAAGCAAGCCTTCTCCGGCCAACTTGCCCCCCTAAACCCCAAGGACGAACCGGCCAGCGTGCTTCTGGAGCCAATACGGGAACAACTGGCTGCACCTGTAAAAATCACCAAGGGGAAATCTTCGCCTCGGCGGAATGCGAAGCCCGCCGTCAAGGCCGAACCCAAAGACGACACACCTGATCATGGGACCCTGGACTCTGTGCTCAACGCCATCCTCGGCCTCATGCAACCGGGCCGCGAATACTCCCGCGCCGATCTTGCCGGCACCCTCGGCCTGACCACTGGCCGCTGGAATGTGGCGATTTATGAGTTGAAGCGACGGGGGCAGGTGAAACAGATGGGGGAGAAGCGTGGAGCCAAATATTTGCTATCTCATTCTAATTAACCAGGAGTTGTGGAATGGAAAGAATGTTTGTTTATTCCCTGATAAAAACGTTTTATGAAGAAAAGGGGGATTATATTGACTCCTTTTTGCCCATTGTCTTAACAAAAACACCAGTGGACAAAAGTGGAATCGAAGTAGTTAAACTAAAAGAAAAAATACTCTTGGACTACGAAATAGATATACCTTTGCATTCTCTAAATATAATTATTAATAGAGCAAAACGGAGAGGATTATTAGACAAGTCTAGGACAACGGTAAGGCTAACAGAAGAAGGTGAATCAAATCGTATTAAAGACGGTGATATTAGATCCACTGAGAGAAAAATTAATGAGCTAATAGGTCATGCAAAAAACTATGTTTTTGAAAAATACAATTTGAATTATGATGATGAAACTATAAGAAAAAATATTTATAATCTTGTAAATAAAAACATGTCTGTTTTTGACATGTTTTTTTCATCAGGACGTTTAGTTAAAAGCGGGGCAAACGGAGAATTAGATTCTGAAATTGTCGGTTATCTTCTAAATTATGTCGAGTATATAGAACAAAATGTGGACGCCCATTTTAACACATTGAAAGACATTGTATTCGGTAGTGTAATCTCTGCATCTATATACTCAAATACTATAGAAGATTTAGGGCGAGGGTTTGAAAAAACATCTATATATATTGACACAAACTTTGCTTTTAATTTACTAGGTCTTCATCATGCTGAACAGTGTGGCCCTACTATAGAATTGTACAAAATGTTAAAAGGAAATGAAAAGTTCAATTTTAGAATATTTGACTTTACTGTTGACGAAATGGTGAAAGTTCTTAGGGGATACAAGCTGGAACATAGTTATTATGACACAAAATTCAAAATAGACACAATTTATAGCTCGTTAAAGTCTAGAGGTTGGTTAGTTAGTAACGTAACAGAGTTTATATCAAATATAGAAGACCGTCTGGCCAGTGTAGGAATTTCCATTCTACGGACTGGAAAATCGATAGAAAAGTATATTACAGAAGAAGCAGAAGTAATAGAACTGCAAAAATATAAAAAAGATCAAAAAGCAGGGGCTCAAAAACATGATCTTTATGCCATAAATTATGTAAAGAAGCTAAGGGATCATGATGTTAGAAAGATAGAAAATTGTAAAGTTATGTTTTTAACGTCAGATCTTAAGCTTGCAAGATTTAATCATGATTTTCATCATGCAAAAACAGGCACTATCAACGAAGCAATTCCTGAGAGATTATTTACAAACATTATATGGCTTAAGTCCCCCAAAAGCGCAAAAATGGTACCATTAAGTACTATAATCACTGCCTACAAAAGTGACAATTTAATAAATCGACGGATTTGGAAAACATTTTTAGAAATTGTTTCCAAGTTAAGAGTAAGTGGCAAGGTCGACGATAGTGCAATCTCAGCCTTATTTTACGAGTCCGGCTTCAATGAGGTATTCTTAGAGTTGAGCAAGGAGGAAGAAAGTATTACGCCTGAGTATGTGCTGGATTTAATTGAAGATGCGAAAGAACGTCACGATAAGAAAATCGCGGAAACAATCAAAATTAAAGAATATGAAATGCAAGCAAAGGATGATGAAGTATTAAAGAAAAATAAAGTTATTATTGAATTGTCAGAACACTTAGCTCGAGTTTCCGAGAAAGACCTAGAGACAGCATCATATATAGAAGATCAAATACAGGGTATTAAAGATGCCTGCTCTCAGTCTGCAAGGATAGGAGCTACTCGAATTAACTATGAAATTACGGCTCTCATAGTGTTTTTACTTTTATTCGTTTTTTCTAGCGTTGCTAAAATAGTTATTAAGGAATGGAACCAAGTCGAGCCAATTTCATTTCTAGTTCAAGTGGCAATTTCCACACTGATCATTGTAACTGGTGTTAGATTTGACAGCTTAAATAAATTAAAAACACCATTGATTAACAAATATGAAAACCACTTGTATTCCCGTCTCGTCAGGGGGAGGTCTTCTGAAATTAATACGCTTGAAGGCTTGCTAAAGACAAAATTAAATTAAATACTAGGTTTTATAATGACCCCAGCGGCAATTGTTTCAAAACTTTGGAATTTCTGCAACGTCCTGCGCGACGACGGCATGAGCTACGGCGACTACGTCGAACAGCTCACCTATCTGCTCTTTCTCAAGATGGCCGACGAGCGCACCAAAGCGCCGTACAGCCAGCCGAGCACCGTCCCGCTCACCTGGGCCTGGCCGACGCTGGTGAAGAAGGACGGCGACGAGCTCTTCGACCACTACCGCCACACTCTGGAAAATCTCGGCAACGAAAAGGGTTTGCTCGGGCTGATCTTCAATAAGTCGCAGAACAAGTTTCAGGACCCGGCCAAGCTGCGTCGCCTGATCGTCGATCTGATCGACAAGGAAAACTGGTCGGTGATGAGCGCCGACGTCAAGGGGGACGCCTACGAGGGGCTGCTGGAGAAGAACGCCCAGGACACCAAGAGCGGTGCCGGGCAGTACTTTACCCCGCGGCCGCTGATCCAGGCGATCGTCGACGTCATCGCCCCGAAACCGGGGGAGACGGTCTGCGACCCGGCCTGCGGCACCGGCGGCTTTCTCCTTGCCGCTCACGACGCCATCGTTGCCGGCCATCCGCACATGACCAAGGACGAACTCAAGAAACTCAAAGAAGGCACTTTCAAAGGCTGGGAGCTGGTCCAGAGCACGGCGCGCCTGTGCGCTATGAACCTGATGCTGCACGGCATCGGCGGACTCGACACCGACCTGCCGCTCATGGTCTCCGATTCGCTCGCAGCCGATCCGGGGGTGCGCTTCGACATCATCCTCACCAATCCCCCCTTCGGCAAGAAGAGCAGCACCACCATCGTCGCCGAAGACGGCAAGATCAACCGCGAAACCGAGACCATCGAGCGCGACGATTTCTGGGCCACCACCTCGAATAAGCAGCTCAACTTCATGCAGCACGTCAAGACCCTGCTCAAGCAGCACGGTCGCGCCGCCGTGGTGGTGCCGGACAACGTGCTGTTCGAAGGCGGGGCAGGGGAGACCATCCGCCGCAAGCTGCTGCACGAATGCGACGTCCACACCCTGCTGCGCCTGCCGACCGGCCTCTTCTACGCCCAAGGGGTGAAGGCGAACGTCCTCTTCTTCGAGCGCAAGCCGGCCAGCGAAACCCCGTGGACCCGCAAGCTGTGGATCTACGACCTGCGCACCAACGTCCATTTCACCCTAAAGACCAATCCGCTCAAACGCTGCGATCTCGATGAGTTCGTCCAGCTCTACACCGCCAAGCCCCGCACCGCCACCTGGAGCGCGGAGAACCCAACCGGCCGCTGGCGCTGCTATGACTTCACCGACGTGATCGCGCGCGACAAGGCCAGCCTCGACATCTTCTGGCTCAAGGACAACTCGCTAGAGGATTCGGATAACCTGCCGGCGCCGGGCATTCTGGCGGCGGAAATTGTCGAGGATCTGCAGGCGGCGCTGGAACAGTTTCGGTTGATTGCTGAGGATTTTGGGGAAGAGGTTAGTGAGTAAATGAAAGCTGTTGTTTTTTCGCTTGGGTCAATCTTGCTGATTATGGCTGTTGTTTTTTCTGTCGCCTGGTTGGCCATTTACGTTTACCGCCAGGGCAACAAAGGCCGCCGCTCCCCACTGACCGGCAAACTGCTGCGCTCTCCAGGCCAGTCGCTCATCCCCCAAATCAACGAGATCTCGGAAAAGGTTGAGGAGGATATGTTTGGGCTGTTTATGATCCCCCTCGCGACCTTCGCAATTCTTATGGGAGAACTCTATTGGGGTTTGTTGAAACCGACCCTGGGCAACATGAGAGGGTGCCAGGGTCTGGCTTGACATTTGAACATTCGCGAGATCCTTATGACAGGCACCATGAGGGGAATGAAATCTGACCCTCGCACCGGACTCAAAGAAAAGGAATCCCCACCATGGCAATGACCGTCGAAATCAAGGACAACAAACTCTGCATCGAAATCGACCTGGAAAAACCGACCCCATCTTCATCCGGAAAAACCCTGGTGGTGGCAAGCACACGAGGCAATGCTGTTACAACGGCCATGGTGGACGGCAAGCCTATTACCATCGGGCTCAATGCCTATATCAAGCCCTAAGCATGGCCGGAATCTGTCCTGCCGCAAGTCACCATGAACCGTAAAAAATTCATCAGCACCTTATAAAATCGCTTCTCTCTGCGACTGCACATGACCCTGATCCTGCTGGCCACCTCCATGGCAGGAGTGCTGGCCAGCAAGGGAATGCTGGGCATAGGGCTGCACAATGTTGCCATTTGATACCCGATGACAGTGCTCTGCGCGGGAACTCAGTTGCCCGCTGGCGGATTGATGGACACTTTGAACGAAGGGCAACCAGGTTGCAGATAACGGCAGGAGGAACGGTGTGCAGGACGCGTTGAATGACCTTGAGGGATCCGGGATACTGAGCCGGGAACAGGCAGCGCTGCTGCGCCGGATCTATGGCCGGGAGCTGTTCTCGGTGCACTGGGAACTCCGGCTGCTTCTTTATGCCGGCATCCTGATCCTGACCACCGGTCTCGGCCTGCTTGTCGCCAAGCACTTCGCCTCCATCGGTCACTTGGCCCTGCTCGCCGCCATCGCCCTGGGGTGCGCGGGATGTTTCGCCTACTGCCTGCGCCGTGGCGGCGGCTTCTCGCCGCAGCGGTCGCCAACGGCCGATGCGGGGTACGACTACGCCCTTCTTTTGGGATGCCTGCTCTTCGGGACCTTGCAAGGGTATCTGGAATTTCGGTATCAGCTGCTGGCCCAGCACTGGAACTGGTGGCTGCTCGGCTCCGGTCTGCTCTACCTCCTCTGCGCTCACTACTTCGACAACCGTTTGGTGCTCTCTCTGGCCCTCTCCACGCTGGGGGCATGGCTGGGCGTGAAGACGAGCCTTTTAACGGCGGGAGGGTGGGACGCCGCCTTGCGGGGGAACGCCATCTTCTTCGGCGCCACGGTGGTGGCAGCCGGAGCGGCTCAGGTCCGGCTCGGATGGAAGCGCCACTTTCTCCCCGTGCACCTGCACCTGGGAATCAACATCCTCCTCGCTGCGCTGGTTGCAGGGATCGACTCCGATACGGGATTGCGCTATCTGCCAGCCCTCGTATTGGTCTGCGCCGGCAGCGCCTTCTACGCGCAACAATCTCGCCGCTTCGCCTTTCTCCTCTACGCTTTGTTGTTCGGGTATCTTGGGGTCACGATCTTCGTGTTTGAGCATGTTCGCTGGGATACAGAGGGTTACATTCTCTACTTCCTGATCACTGCGGCGGCCCTGGTTTCGGCCCTCGTGGCCTTTCACCGCCGCTTCAGGAGCGCCGAATGATCGCACTTTATTCGACCGGCGAGGACCGGGTGCAGGTGGTGGAGGAGTCCTGGCGCTGGGAAGAGGCCGGCCTCGTCTCCCCGGAGCAGGCCGCGGCTGTGCGGGAACGCTACCGCCCCGAGCTGGTGCGGGTGAACCTGTTCATCCGGCTCCTCCTGGCCATTTTCACAACCGTGGGGGTGGTGGCCCTGGTGGCGCTCCCGGCCGTGATCCTTGATTTCGAGGTGTTCGGCATTGCGGTGCTCTTATTGCTCTTCGCGCCGCTTTGCGCCTGGGTCGCGGATCGCCAGCTCATTCACGGCCGCCGCCTCTACCGCTGCGGCGCCGAGGAGGTTCTCCTGCTCCTGGCCGTCGGCTTCCTGGCCCTGGCGGTGGGCATCTCCGCCCACGAGTGGGGCCGGAGCGCCGAGCGCCTTGGCTGGCTCGCTGCCCACGGCATCGCCCTGGCCGGCGCCACGGTGTTGGCCGTCCGCTACGGCTATGCCCTGGCGGCCCTGGGAGCCGTAGCTGCTCTGGCCGGCCTGCCTTTTCATCTGGTCGACGCGCTGCAATGGCACCAGCCGGGGTGGGCCCGGGTCGCGCTCTTTCTGCTTCTGGGCACGGCGGGGATCTGGGCGCACCAGGGGCTCGTGCGCCGGGAGGCCTTGCCCCGGGGCTACCTCTGGTGCCTGGAGACGGTGCGCCTCGCCGCTCTGGCGGGGATCTACCTGGACGTAAACCTCTTCGCCCACCGTCTGCTTTGGAGGGACTGGCTCGGCTGGACCCCGGCGGCCGTTTCCTGGTCCGACCCCTGGTTTGACCTCTGTTGCGCCGTGCTCACAATCCTTCTCCCCGCCACGGCTCTGGCTCTGGGGCTCGTCCGCCGGGACCGGGCGCTACTCTGGTACGCAGTCATCGCCGGCACCGCTTCGATCCTCACCCTCAAGTATTTTCTCCATCTGGGGTATCTGGCCGAGGAGGTGACGGCCGCCGGCCTGGCTCTGACCGGGCTAGCCTTCGGCATTTTGCGCTGGCTGCGCACCGGTGCGGACCGGCGCAGGGGGGCCTTCACCGGCGACTCCCTCCTGGAGCCACATCTCTACGGGCTGGATGCCGAGGCCCTGGCGGCGATGCAGCCCCTGGCGCCGACGCCAGAGACTCCCGCAGCAGATGGATTTCGCCCGGGCGGCGGGGGCTTCGGGGGCGGAGGAGCTTCCGGAGGCTATTGATGCCGCGAACCGGGAGCGGGGAACTCTGCGGGGCCTAAGGGCCTGATAAATGTGGATTTGCCGGCAACTGGAGGCTGGTGAGACGGTTGACAGAAAAAGCGGCTGACACCCCTTTGGTTGCCAGCCGCTTTTCGGTTTAATCGGGCTCAGCGCGACAAACCAACGTCGACATGCAGTTCGTTGGCGAGTTGATTCAATTGCTCCTCGATCTGCTTGAAGGATATCTCTTCGGGTACCTGGATCTGGATATCCATGGAATAGATGGTGGCGCCGCTCTGCGGCGAGGCCTGAGCGGCAGAGGTCAGTTGCAGGATGTTGAGGTTGTGGTCGGCGAGAAACTGGCTGGTCTTGTAGACGATTCCGGCCTGATCGAGACCTTCGATGTGCAGGGTGCAGAGGGTGAAGCTTTGTTGCGGTTTGGGCTGCGGTGGGCCTATTGGGCGGACAAAAGCGGAAATCCCTTTGCTCACCTCGAGTCGGCGGCAGTCCTTGGCCAGCAGGTCCATGATGTCGGAGCGAGGACAGGAGAAAAGCAGGTTGAGGGTGAATTCGTCGGCCAGCATCGACATGCGGGTGTCTTCGAGGTTGCAGTCGTTTTCGTAGAGCAGGCGGGTGACGTCGGCGACGATGCCGACCCGGTCGGTGCCGAAGGCGGTCATGATGTAGCGCTGGGACATGGGTCTCCTCCTTGACTTGAGTGGAGGATATTTAACCACATTTTATGCGACCCGAACAGTGCTACCGTGATCATGATATCCCTGAACGATCCGGTGGGCCAGCTGCAACGGTTTGCCGTCATCCAGCAAGGGTGAATCGGCCAACACCGCAACGCCGCGATTTTCGCGCCGCGGTCTTTCCCGTTCAAGTTGCTATCAATTCGGCCATTCGGGGGGACGTCATCGCAAAATAGGAGGGAGAGTTTTGGGGACATTACGGCCAAGACCCGGTTCATGCCCGGGCCTTGGCCGTTTTGGCCTCATTGGCTATTTTCCTGCTGGGTCAGACAAAGCGATGTTGAGTTCCAGCACTTCGCAGTCGCCGTTGCGGTCGACGGAGAGTTTGATCTGGCTCTCCTCGATGGGGATGTATTTCCTCACCACTTCGAGGATGTCCTTCTGCAGTCGTGGCAGAAAGTCGGGGCTGTTGGCGCGGCGGCGTTCATGGGCGACGATGATCTGGAGTCGTTCTTTGGCGACCGAAGCCGATTTCGGGCTGGTTGAGCGAAAAAAGTCGAGAAATTTCATGATTTAAGTTCCAAATAAGCGGGAGATGAGGCCTCTTTTGGGAACATCCATGAAACGAAAGGGACGCTCCTGACCCAGGAACCGGTCGACTACATCCATGTAGGCCGAACCGGCATCGTTATCCTTGTCCAGGGTGACTGGTACGCCGGAATTTGAGGCGACCAGTACCGATTTGGATTCGGGGATGACCCCGAGAAAGGGGATCGCCAGTATTTCCTGGACGTCGGCGGCGCTGAGCATATCACCCCGGTTGACCCGGGCCGGGTCGTAACGGGTGACGATCAGGTGCTCTTTGACGCTCAGGTTCTGCTCGGCGCGCCGGGTCTTGCTCGACAGCATGCCGATGATGCGATCGGAGTCGCGCACCGAGGAGACCTCGGGGTTGGTCACCACCAGTGCTTCATCGGCGAAGTACATGGCGGTGATGGCGCCTTTTTCAATCCCCGCCGGAGAGTCGCAAATAATGTAATCGAAGCGCTCCTTGAGCTCGTTGATGATCCGCTCGACCCCTTCGAGGTTCAAGGCATCCTTGTCCCGGGTTTGAGAGGCGGGGAGAATGAAGAGGTTTTCCACCCGTTTGTCTTTGATCAGGGCCTGGTTCAGCGAACCTTCGCCATGAATGACATTGAGAAGATCGTAAACCACCCGGCGCTCGCAACCCATGATCAGGTCGAGATTGCGCAGGCCAACATCAAAGTCGAGCACGACGGTTTTATAGCCCCGCAGCGCAAGGCCTGCTGAAAAGGCAGCGCTGGTTGTGGTTTTTCCCACACCACCCTTGCCTGAGGTAACAACGACTACCTTTGCCAAATTCTGGTCCTCCTTGGTTTATAGAAAAATACTGGTGCGGTGCACAGGTCCCCCCGCGGCGTAATTAGCTCAAGGCAGCGGGACGAAACTGCCAAAGGGTTTGATGTTTATCTGGTTATTGGTCAGAGCGACGATGATACTCTGGCCGAATTGAGCCGGGTCCAACTCGTCGTTGACCATATATTCGCCGGCAATAGCCACCAGTTCCGGATGAAACTGCAGGCAAATGATGCGGGCCTCGGTGTCGCCCTTGACTCCGGCCAGCGCTCGGCCGCGCAGGGCGCCGTAAACATGGATATTGCCGGCGGCGAGAATTTCGGCCCCGGCGTTGACCGCGGCGAGGACGATCAGGTCGCCGTGGGGCGCAACCACCCGCTGGCCGGAGCGGATTGGTTGGGTGATGATTTTGGCGCTGCCGTCGAAAGCGGGAAGGAGGTTTGGCTGCGGCTCCTCGGCTGGAGGCGGTTCGATGATCTCCTCCATCGCGGGTGAGGCGGACTGCTGGTTGCGGTTCGCGCTCAGAATGCCGAGGTTGGCCGCCAGGGCCCCTTGGTTTTGAGCAGCATTGCCGCCGCGAACCCCGGCCGGCACCAGGTCAAAGGAACGCAGGGTCTGCACCAGTTGCTGGAAATCGGGCAATTGCTCCGTATCCTGCAGTCCTCCCAGGTCGATCAGCAGCGGAACGTTTTTGAAAAAACCGGGCATCTGCTCAAATTTTTCCTGCAGTTGCCGGGTCAGTCGGGCGTTGTCGGCGTCCCAGAGGTAGAGCACCATCAGGGTTTGGGCGCTGCCTTTGAGTTCAAAGGCGGGGATGGTTTCGGCGATTTTTTCAGCGGGTTTCATGAGGTCCTGGGTGCGGAAGGGCTTTTTCTGAAGTTGCAGACAAGGGGCGCACTTATACACCCTTACCAGGGCGACCTCAAGCCTTAAGTCGCGATAAGTAGTTGAGTGAATTATAATTTTAGAGGTTGTCCATTCAAGCCGAGCTGGCTTCGTTGCGCTCGCTGAGTTTTGCTGCGTGACGCGTTGGCGAATTTCTGGGATGATAGCCGCATGAATGAGGTGGACGAATCTACTACGATAACCCCTCAGGCCGAGCTCTGGTCGCCGCTTGAGCAGGAGTCATGGTCTGCTGTGCCGGCGCAGCTCTCCACACCATCTGGGCCCGCCCGGTTGTCGAAGCGGCAGGTTCAGGTCTGGGTGCTGACTCTGGAATCGAAGGGAATTCCATTCCGGGTTGTTGTCGATGGGCCAGGCTGGCAGCTGTTGGTGCCGCCCGACCGCCTCGCCGCAGCGCTCAAAGAGCTGCGCCAATTCGAAACCGATAACCGCAACTGGCCGCCACCGGTCCCGCCACCGTCCCCTCAGGCTGATAATCTGCTCATCACCCTCTCGGTGCTCGGTCTCCTCGGTATCTTCCATAATCTCGTCCAGCTTCAACTCGACCCCTTCGGCCAATCGGTGATCGACTGGGTCGGGCTCGGCAATGCTGATGCGGGGTTGATCCGGGGCGGGGAGTGGTGGCGCACGGTGACCGCGCTCACCCTGCATGCCGATGGCCGTCATCTATTGGGCAACCTGCTGATCGGCGGCTGTTTTATTCTTATGCTCTGCCGCGCTCTCGGGTCAGGACTGGCCTGGAGCCTGCTGCTCGCCAGTGGCAGTCTGGGTAATCTGCTCAACGCCTGGTTGCAGGCGCCGCTGCACCGCTCAGTAGGGGCCTCCACCGCCGTCTTCGGCGCGGTCGGTCTGCTGGCCGGCATCCATCTGCTCCAGGAGCGCCGTCGCTGGTACCTGCCGCTGGCCTCTGCCTTGGCGCTGCTGGCCCTTCTGGGGAGCGAGGGGGAGAATACCGATCTTGGCGCCCACCTTTTCGGCCTGGGTGTCGGCCTTGTGATCGGGATGCCAACGGGTTACCTTCTCGGCCGCTGCGGCCATCCCTCGGGGAGGCTCAACGTTTTGCTGGCGCTGGGAAGTGCGCTGCTGGTGGGTGGGGCCTGGTGGTTGGCGTTGAGACAGGGCTAAACCGTCAAAAATCGAGAAATTCCTGCGGAATGGGGTCGCCAGAGTTCACAGGGATTGCTTGCCACCGCTCGCAAGGTTTCGTGTGCTGAAGCCTTTATGCCGCTTTGCGGTAGGACAGTTTTGGCAACTCCCGGGTAATGGCCTTGGCGATCTGATCGGCGTAATTCATTGGATCCCGGCCGATTTTCGCATTTTGCGGTCCGGCACTATAGGCTACCAACGCGGTACGCCAATGCCCGAAGCGTTTGATCTGCATCTGAAAATACAACGCAGCCACCCGGATGTTGAAGACCGAGTCGGTCAGAAGGGCCACCAGCAGGTGTTCGTCGGTCGGAAAGGTCCCCAGCTGCGGGTTTCGTTTTAGCACATCCCGTGCGGTCTGGATTCTAACCTGCATGACCCCATAAGAGCGCTGGCCAAAGCGCGCAAAGCCATCCCCAACCACCCCCTGCGGGGTCGATTTGTAGGTGCCGCCCCGGGTCTCGAGGAAGGCGATGGCGACCATGGTTTCGGGATGGCCCACCTTGAGCCCCTCCTCGTAGGCAATCCGGTAAATCTCATTTTGGGGCGTTCCTGGTGCAGACAGGGCGCAGGGGGCCAGCAGCAGAGTCAGGCCAAAGAGCAGTATCCCGGTAATACAAGGACTCAGTAAGTGCGGCAGAGATCTGATGTTCATTTTTGTCCTCCCGTTGCAAACAGCACCCTGGCACCACAGCGGCAGGGTACTCGGAATCCGGCCAATGAGTGGTATTCCTTCTAAGTTGGCCAAGGGTTGATTCGAGAATATGGGAAAAAACAAATAAGCGAAGATTCACGAGGAGGGTTTCAGCTTACAAAAGCTTTTTGATAGTGCAAGTCTCGCCCCTCTATCTTGACCCCCACGGTTGACAAACAACCGATTTCGGTTTGAATTAATGAACTTTGAAATTGGACTATGACCTTCGAGAAAGGATACCTATGCGATTTCAGAACTATGATACTGGAGGGTTTTACGACGAAATGTTCACCCCAGACGGCCAGCCGCGGACGGGAACCGAGGCGGTGGTTAATCGTTTCAACGCTTTGCCGTTGGAGGAGTTGAAACGCCGGCAACAGGCTGCAGAAAAGACCCTGTTACAGATGGGGATTACCTTCAGCGTTTATGGGGAAGAGCAGGGGACCGAGCGGATTTTCCCTTTCGATATCGTGCCGCGGATCATACCGCACAACGAATGGGTAGAGATTGAATCTGGTCTTAAACAAAGGATCAAAGCCCTTAACCTGTTCATCAACGATGTCTACCATGAGCAGAAAATCCTCAAGGACGGCGTCATTCCAGAGCAGCTGGTTCTTTCGGCCAGTGGTTTTCGCCCTGAATGCATGGGGCTGCGGCCCCCCGGCGATATCTGGTGCCACATTACCGGGACCGACCTGGTGCGCGGCGGCGACGGCAAGTTCTATGTCCTTGAGGACAATCTGCGCTGCCCCTCCGGCGTCTCTTATGTGCTGCAGAATCGGGTGGTGATGAAGCGCAGTTTCCCGTGGGCCTTCGACGCGGCCCGGGTGGCGCCGGTCTCCGATTACCCGAATCGTTTGTTGGAGTTGCTGCAATATCTGGCGCCGACCCGTCGGGACAAACCGGTGGTGGCGGTCTGGACGCCGGGGATTTACAATTCGGCTTATTTCGAGCACTCCTTCCTGGCTCAGCAGATGGGGGTCGAACTGGTTGAGGGGAGCGATCTGGTGGTGGTCGATGACCGGGTCATGATGCGCACCACCAATGGTCTGAAACCGGTCGATGTCCTCTATCGGCGCATCGATGATGACTTCATCGATCCCGAAGTGTTCCGCTCTGATTCAATGCTCGGGGTGCCGGGGCTGATGCGGGCCTACAAGGCCGGACGGGTGGCGCTGGCCAATGCTCCGGGAACCGGGGTGGCTGACGACAAAGCGGTTTATGCCTATGTGCCGGATATGATCAAATATTATCTGGGCGAGGAGCCGATTCTCAAAAACGTCGAGACCTACCTCTGCTCCCGGGAGAAAGACTTGCAGTATGTGCTGTCCAACCTCGACAAGTTGGTGGTCAAAAAGGTTGGCGAGTCTGGCGGTTACGGTATGCTGGTCGGCCCCCACGCCAGCCCTGAGGAGCGGGTCGAGTACGGTGAGCAGATCAAGGCCAATCCTCGCAACTTCATTGCCCAACCGACCCTGGCCTTGTCTCGGGTGCCAACCTTGGTGAACGATCATTTCGAAGGGCGGCATGTCGATCTGCGCCCCTACATCCTCTTCGGTGAAGAGATCTACGTCATGCCTGGCGGCCTGACCCGCGTGGCCCTGAAAAAAGGGTCCCTGGTGGTCAATTCGAGCCAGGGCGGAGGGAGCAAGGACACCTGGGTGGTGGAAGCCTGTACCCTGCCGGAAGGGGGTGCCCCATGCTGAGTCGGGTTGCTGAATCAATCTACTGGATGGCCCGCTATGTCGAGCGGGTCGAAAATACCGCGCGCATCATGGATGCCAACTACCACATGATTCTCGATCTTCCCGTCGGGGTGGGCGAGCAGTGGGAGCCGTTGGTGGTGACCAGCGGTGACGAGGAGCTGTTCAAGAAGCTTTACCATGACGAATTCAACCGCGAGAACGTGGTGTTGTTCCTGACCTTCGACACCCGCAACCCCAACTCGATCCTCTCTTGTCTGCAGAACGCCCGGGAGAATGCCCGCTCGGTACGGGAGTGGATCAGTTCCGAAATGTGGCAGCAGGTCAACACCTTTTACCTGTTGGTCAAAGAAGCTTCGCGGGAGAAGGCAGTGTTGGAGCTTCCCCACGAATTCTTTGTCGAAATCATGATGGCCAGTCATCACTTCGTCGGACTCTCCGAGAACACCATGACCCACGGCGAAGGCTGGGAATTCGCCCGCCTGGGGCGGATGCTGGAACGGGCCGACAAAACCGCCCGGATTATCGACGTCAAGTACTTCATCCTGTTGCCCTCTGTCGATTACATCGGTATGCCCTACGACCACATCCTCTGGGGAGCTTTGCTGCGTTCGGCCAGCGCCTTCGAGATGTACCGCAAACGCTACGGGCAGATCGTGCCCGACCAGATCATCGAGTTTTTGATCCTCGACAATGAGTTTCCGCGGGCGATCCACCACTGTCTGATTGCGGCCGAAATTGCCCTGCGCAACATCTCCGGAACCGTGCGGGGCCGGTTTACCAACCGCGCAGAAAAGACCCTCGGGCGGTTGCTGGCCGATCTTGACTATATCCAGGTCGAGGAGATCAAGGGTATCGGTCTGCACGAATTTCTCGACAATACCCAAACGCAGCTCAATCAGATTGGTGCGGCGGTTTCGGAAACCTTCTTCTCCATTCCGGTGGTGCCGGCGGCAACCCAGAGCCAATCTATCGAATGATTGAACTCGAAAACCTTTTCTGATGCTCTGTTTTTTGGCTCCCCGCCGACCGGACGGTCCGGCGGGGAGCGGCTTTCTGCCAGACCAATTTCTGCCAGCCATTGAAATAAAAGGATAACCCATCATGTCGATTCGGGTCGTTTGCAAGCACAACACCAGCTACAAGTTCGATCGCCCGGTCAGCCTCTCGCCCCACATATTCCGGCTGCGGCCTGCGTCCCATTCCCGCACCCCGATCTGCGCCTATTCGTTCCGGGTTTATCCAGAAAATCATTTCCTCAACTGGCAGCAGGACCCCTTCGGTAATTATCTGGCCCGGGTGGTCTTTCCGGAGAAAACCCGGGAGATGCGCATTGAAGTCGAGGTGGTGGCGGACATGACCGTCATCAACCCCTTCGACTTTTTCATGGAGGAGGAGTGCGAAAACTACCCCTTCGTCTACTCGGAACAAGCGCGCAAGGAGCTCACCCCCTATTTCGAGCTGGTCGATAATGGCCCGCTGCTGCTGGAGTGGTTGGCTGGGGTCGATCGCAGCGAGAAGCGGACCGTCGATTTTCTGGTCGAGCTGAATCAGCGGGTGCGGGAGAGCGTCAACTATTCGGTGCGGATGGAGCCGGGGATTCAGTCCTGCGAGGAGACCCTTGGACGGGCCATCGGTTCTTGCCGTGATTCGGCCTGGCTGCTGGTGCAGATTCTGCGGCACCTGGGGTTGGCGGCGCGGTTTGTTTCCGGCTATCTGATTCAGCTCACCGCTGATGAGAAATCCCTCGACGGGCCTTCGGGGCCGGAGGCCGACTTTACCGACCTGCACGCCTGGGCTGAGGTCTATGTGCCGGGGGCCGGCTGGATCGGTCTCGACCCGACCTCAGGGCTGTTCGCCGGTGAGGGGCATATCCCCCTGGCTTGTACTCCCGATCCTTCCAGCGCCGCGCCGGTCACCGGTGGCACCGACAGGTGCGAGGTGAGCTTCGAGTTTGCCAACATCGTCGAGCGGATTCGGGAAGACCCCCGGGTCACCAAGCCCTACAGCGATCACCAATGGGCGCTGATCGACGCCCTGGGGGAAAAGGTCGATGCCGATTTGAGCGCTGGTGATGTGCGCTTGACCATGGGCGGCGAGCCGACTTTCGTCTCCATCGATGATATGGAGGGGGCGGAGTGGAACACCCGTGCTGATGGCCCCCACAAACGCAAACTGGCCCAGCAACTGCTGCTGCGGATGCTCGAGCGCTTTGGCGCCGGCGGCTTGCTGCATTACGGCCAGGGCAAGTGGTATCCGGGTGAACAATTGCCCCGCTGGTCCTACGCCTGTGTCTGGCGCAAGGACGGCCAACCGGTCTGGCGCAACCAGAAGCTGCTCGGTGAACTGACAGCCGATTACGGCGCCACCGCCACCCAGGCTGGGGAGTTTGCCCGGGAACTGGCCAAACACCTCGGCGTCAATCCCGGCTACATCACCCCCGGCTACGAGGATAGTTTTTACTATCTCTGGAAAGAGGGGACCCTGCCGGTCAATATCGATCCCTTAAAGGCCAACCTCAAAGATCCCCTCGAGCGACGCTATCTGGCGCAACTGCTCGACAAAGGCCTCGGCGAACCGATCGGTTTTGCCCTGCCGCTGCAGTGGCACAGCGGTCGGCAAGCCTGGGAGAGCGGCCACTGGGAGTTCAAGCGCGGCGTCATGTTCCTGATCCCCGGCAATTCGCCCATGGGGTTGCGGCTCCCCCTCGATTCACTCCCCTGGGTCGACCCGGAAAAACAGGAGATCAAGGCCGAGCATGACCAGTTCGGCGTCCTGCCCGGACTCGATGATTTTCATGGCGAGGTGGCAAAACGCTACAGCTGCTTCGAACCTGAAACCGAGACTCATCCAGGCATTCGAGAGCAGGCCGCGGCCGACGGGCGGGGAAAACTCGATTCGCTGGCGGTGCCCCATACCGGCATCTGCGTCGAGGTACGGGAGGGGCGGCTGCATGTGTTTCTGGCCCCACTGAAGATGCTCGAACATTTTCTCGATCTGGTCGCCGCAATCGAGGCGACCGCGGCGGTTCTCGACATTCCGGTGATCCTCGAAGGCTACGAGGCGCCGCGGGATTATCGGGTTGATCGGTTGATGGTCACTCCGGATCCCGGGGTCATCGAGGTCAATATCCACCCGGCGGCCAGCTGGCGGCAGCTGGTGGAGACCACCACCACCCTTTACTCAGAGGCCAGGCTCTGCCGGCTCGGCACCGAGAAGTTCATGCTCGATGGCCGCCACACCGGCACCGGGGGCGGCAACCACATCACCGTCGGCGGCGCCACCCCGGCCGACAGCCCGATGCTGCGCCGGCCCGACCTGCTGCGCAGTCTGATTACCTACTGGCAGCACCACCCCGGGCTCTCCTACCTCTTCTCGGGGATGTTCATCGGCCCCACCAGCCAGGCGCCGCGGGTCGACGAGGGTCGGGACGATGCCCTTTACGAGCTGGAAATCGCCTTTCAGCAAATGCCGGACGGGGAGGTGCCTTCACCCTGGCTGGTCGATCGCCTGCTGCGCAATCTGTTAATCGACGTCACCGGCAACACCCATCGCGCCGAGTTCTGCATCGACAAGCTTTATTCCCCCGACAGCGCCACCGGTCGCCTCGGTTTGCTGGAACTGCGGGCCTTTGAGATGCCCCCCCATGCCCGCATGGGACTGGTGCAGGCGCTGCTGCTGCGTACCCTGATCGCCCGGTTCTGGAAGCAACCCTACAAGGGCGATCTGATCCGCTGGGGAACCGAGCTCCACGACCGCTTTCTGCTCCCGCACTATGTACGCGAAGACCTCAAGGACGTGGTGGCCGATCTGCAACGGGCCGGCTATCCCTTCCAGCTCGACTGGCTCGATCCGTTCTTCGAATTCCGCTTTCCCCACTATGGCTCGGTGAACATCGACAGCATGGAAATGGAGCTGCGCTTCGCTATCGAACCCTGGCATGTTTTGGGTGAAGAGGTTTCCAGCTTCGGTACCGCTCGTTTTGTTGATTCCTCGGTGGAGCGCTTGCAGCTGCGGATCACTGGCCTGACCGAGGCCCGCCACCTGGTGGTTTGCAACGGCCGACGACTGCCGCTGCGCAGTACCGGGCGCAAGGGGGAATATGTGGTCGGCCTGCGCTACCGGGCCTGGAATCCACCCTCGGCGCTGCATCCGTCCATCCCGCCCCATTCGCCGCTGGTGTTCGATGTGATCGACAGTTGGAGCGGTCAGGCGATCGGTGGTTGCACCTATCACGTCACCCACCCGGGGGGGCGCAGCTACGATGTCTTCCCGGTCAACGCCATGGAGGCCGAGTCCCGGCGGATCACCCGCTTCTGGGATCTCGGTCACACCCCGGGGGTGGTTCAGCCGCCACCGGACTATTCCGGGCTGGGGACCTTTACCCCGACCGGTAGCGCGACGGCGCCTGTGGTGCCGCCGGCGGAGGACCCCAACGAGGAATTTCCTTATACCGTGGATTTGCGCCGGGCGCCTGGGCTATAATCGCCGCCGAACTGCGCTAACCACAGAGGGAAAAGGATTTCGTTGTGTTGCCAGATAAAGAATCGAACTCCGAGGTGATCCCTCAGGCCTATTCCAACATGTTGGAAGGTTACGATGAGATGTACGCCGGTGCCGGCCATTTGCTGCCGCACTGGAAACCGCTGATGGCCGAACTCGACCGCCTCGGCATTGAGGGGCTGGAACGTCGTCGCCTGGAAGCCAACCGGTTGCTGCGGGATAACGGGGTCACCTTTAATATCCACGATGGCCTGCGTGGTGCGGCCAGACCCTGGTATCTCGATCCGATTCCGCTGTTTATCAGCGAGGACGAATGGGGGGTGATCCAGGCCGGGTTGGAGCAACGAGCCGAACTGCTGAACCTGTTGTTCAATGATATTTATGGTCCCCAACTGCTGCTCAAGCAGGGGCTGCTGCCGCCGGAGCTGATCTTCAGTCACGCCGGTTTTCAGCGTGCCTGCGTCGGGATTTCCCCTCTGGTTAAGCGGCCCCTGGTGCTCTGCTCCGCCAATTTGGCCCGCGGCCCAGACGGCCGGATGTGGGTGCTCGATGATCGGGCCATGGCCCCCTCCGGATCTGGCTATGCCCTTGAAAACCGCATGGTCATGACCAAGATTGCCCCGGGCTTTTTCCGGGAGAGTCAGGTCAAGCGGCTGGCCGGGTTTTTTCAACCGCTGCGCGACCGGCTGGCCCGCCTCGCTCCCCAGAACCGGGAAGACCCGCGGGTGGTCATTCTGACCCCCGGTCCCTACAGCCCCACCTATTTCGAGCACGCCTACCTGGCCAATTATCTCGGTTACACCCTGGTGCAGGGGGACGACCTCAGCGTCCGTGACGGCCGGGTCTGGCTCAAATCCCTCAGCGGATTGCACCAGGTCGACGTCATTCTGCGCCGGGTCGACGATGGTTATTGCGATCCCCTCGAGCTGCGGGAGGATTCCCGTCTCGGGGTCACCGGCCTGCTGCAGTCGGCCCGTCTCGGCCAGGTGGCGATTGCCAACCCCATCGGTAGCGGAGTGCTGGAGAACCAGGGGTTGATGGCCTTCATGCCGGCGATCTGCCGGCACCTGCTCGGCGAGGAGCTCAAACTCCCCACCGTCGCCACCTGGTGGTGCGGCCAGGAAACCGAACGCAATTACGTGCTGACCAACCTCGATAAACTGGTCATCAAACCGATCCATCGCACCCGCGGCTATCGGGCCATTTTCGGCGCTGAGCTCACCGTCTCCCAGCAGGATGAGTTGCGCCGGCGCATTGTCGCCAAACCCCATCTCTACATCGGCCAGGAGATGGTCAGTTTCTCCACCGCCCCCTCCCTGGTCGACGGTATGGTCGCCCCGCGCCACGCCATCCTGCGCAGTTACGTGGTGGCCGGCAACGATGGTTATGTCACCATGCCCGGGGGGCTGACCCGCATCGCTCCCGAAGAAGGCGAACTGGTGGTCTCCAATAAGGCCGGGGGGCTGAGCAAAGATACCTGGGTGCTCTCCAAAGAAGCGGTGCGCTATGTCAGCCTCTGGCGGGAGCCGCAGCGGGAGCAGGTGCTGCAGTTCCGGGCCGAGCCGCTCCCCAGCCGCGCTGCCGACAACCTATTTTGGGTAGGTCGCTACGTGGAGCGGGCCGAGGTTACGGCCCGGCTGCTGCGATCCATCATGGCCATGCGCCGCGAGTTGCGCGATGCCAACGGTGAGGGGTATAAACCTTATCTGCATTGCCTGCTGCGGGCGCTGACCCACGTCACTTCGACCTATCCCGGCTTTGTTGGCGAGGAGGGCGAGGAACTGCTGCTCACTCCCAAGGCCGAGCTGCGCTCCCTGTATCAGGATGCCAACCGCCCGGGCAGTCTGGCTTCGATCATGCAGTCCTTCGGCCAGGTGGCGATGACCGTTCGGGAACATTGGCCGGCGGAAATCTGGCGGATTGTCGACACCATGCAATCGGACTGGGCCGGGCAGGAGGAGCTGCGGGATGAAGGGCATTACCGCCGCCAGGACCAGCTTGACAATTTGATCATGCAGCTGGTGGCTTTCAGCGGGCTGATTGCTGAGAGCATGACCCGGGAGTCGGGTTGGGTGCTGCTCGATATGGGGCGGCGCCTGGAGCGGGGGCTGGGGTTGATCTCCCTGCTGCGAGCGACTCTGGTTCCCGGCATGGACGAGGCCCTGCAGCGCCGGATGATGGAGACGGTGCTGATCATCTGTGACAGCCTCAATACCTTCCGCCGCCGCTATCGCTCCTATATGCATCTGCCGACGGTGCTGGAACTGGTGCTGATGGAGCAGAACCACCCCCGCTCCCTGGCCTACCAGTTCGAAGGGCTGCAAAAGCATCTCTCTGCCCTGCCGCGGGGGCAGCGCCTGGAGAGAATCGGTGCTGATGAGCGCTGCATCCTCTCCGCCTTCACCAAGTTGCGGTTGGCGGACGCGGTCGATCTGGCCAAAATCGACGCTGGGGAAGGGGTGCATCAGAACCTCGACGAGTTCTTGGCCGAGATGGCTGACAGCCTGTGGCAGTTCTCGGACCTGATCACCAGCAGCTATTTCAGCCACTCCCACCCGACCCTGCCGGTAGCGCAGCAGCGCCAGGACGAAGACATATGAAATTCCGGGTGACCCACACCACCGAGTTTGTTTACGATGCCCAGGTCGGGCTGTGCCACAACGAAGCCCGCCTGCTCCCCATCGATTTGCCCCATCAGACGGTGTTGTCCGCGACCCTAAAGGTCGAGCCCTCGCCCCACGATCTGTTTGAGCGGCTCGATTATTTCGGCAATCGCACCACCTATTTCTCCATCCAGATCCCCCACGAATCGCTGTTGGTGACCGCCGTCAGCGAGGTGCAGGTCGATCCCCCCGTTCTTGGCGGGCATCCGGCCGCACGCCTGCGGGAGGCCAGCTTGTTCGACAGCTCCGAAACCCGCTCCTGGGAGTCGGTGCGCGACCGCTTGCGCAGCGAGCGCTCGGACGAGATTATCGAAGCCTTCCAGTTCACCTTCGATTCCCCCATGGTCGGTATTGATGCGCGTCTGGCTGACTATGCCCGGCCCTCCTTCCCCGCAGGGCGTCCCTTCGATGAGGCGGTGCAGGACCTGATGCAGCGGATTTTTCGGGAGTTCAAGTACGACCCCGAGTTCTCCACCATTGCCACCCCCCTGCATAAGGTGCTTGAGCACCGCAGCGGGGTCTGCCAGGATTTTGCCCATCTGGCCATCGGTTGCCTGCGCTCTCTTGGTCTGGCGGCCCGCTACATAAGCGGCTACATCGAAACCGAGGCGCCCCCCGGCAAGGAGCGCCTGGTCGGTGCCGACGCCTCCCACGCCTGGTTCTCGGTGTTCGCCCCCGGTTTCGGCTGGCTCGACTTCGATCCGACCAACAACCAGATCCCCCGCGAGCAGCACATCACCTTGGCTCGGGGGCGGGATTACGCCGATGTGACGCCGCTCAAGGGGGTTGCTTTCGGCGGCGGGAATCACCAGTTGCAGGTGTCTGTGGATGTGCTGCGGATCGGTTGAAGCAGCAGGTTTGGGATCAAAAGAAAGGCTCTGGGTATCCAGGGCCTTTTTTGGTTTTGGTGAAAAATGGCAGGGGGAGGTCAGGCGGGGTCTGTGGTCACCTGCTTATAGCCAAGGTGAGTTACCAGCAGCGTCGACAGGGTTTGCCCTGCTTCGGTCAGGGAGGCTGGGGCTGCCAGATCACTAAGTTGGGTTACGGTCAAATTCCGCTGACCGCAGGGGTTGATCTGGGCAAAGGGGTTTAAATTCATCGCCACGTTCAGGGCCAGGCCGTGACTGCTGCAGCCCTGGCTGACCCGCAGGCCGAGGGAGGCGATCTTGGCGCCGTTGACATAAACCCCGGGAGCCGAGGGGATCAGGTGGCCCTCGATGCCATAACCGGCCAGTAAGGCGCACAGGGACCCTTCGAGTTGCTCGACCAGTCGGCGCACTGCCAGTTTGCGCCGCCGCAGGTCGAGAAGCAGATAGACCACCAACTGCCCCGGTCCGTGGTAGGTAATCTGGCCGCCGCGGTCGACCCGGACCAGCGGGATGTCCCCGGCCTGCAGCAGATGCTCCGGTTTGCCTTCGCGGCCAAGGGTGAACACCGGCTCGTGTTCCAGCAGCCAGATTTCATCAGGGGTGGTTGGGCCGCGGTTGGCGGTGAATGCCTGCATCCGCTGCCAGAGCGGCAGGTAGGGTTGCCGGCCGAGGTGGCGCAGAATCAGGGGGATGTCCGTCGAGGACAAATATTGGCTGGGTGAAGTCATCGAATTCGTTTTATTGAGTGCAGGAAAGAAAACGCCCCGGATCTTAGGATCCGGGGCGTTAGCGTTTTAAGCCTCAGAGGTTACATGAGGTTTTTGAAGAAGTCGTTCCCCTTGTCATCGACCAGGATGAAAGCGGGGAAGTCGACCACTTCGATCTTCCAGACCGCCTCCATGCCGAGCTCGGGGAAGTCGATACACTCGACCTTCTTGATGTTCTCCTCGGCCAGCAGCGCAGCCGGGCCGCCGATGGAGCCGAGGTAGAAGCCGCCATGTTTTTTACAGGCGTCGGTCACCTGCTGGGAGCGGTTCCCCTTGGCAATCATGATCATCGAACCGCCATTGGCTTGGAGCAGGTCGACGTAGCTGTCCATGCGGCCGGCGGTGGTGGGGCCAAAGGAGCCGGAGGGCTTGCCCTTGGGGGTCTTGGCCGGGCCGGCGTAGTAGATCGGGTGCTTCTTAAGGTAATCGGGGAGCGGCTTGCCGGCGTCGAGGATCTCCTTGAACTTGGCGTGGGCGATGTCGCGGCCGACCACGATAGTGCCGGTGAGCAGCAGCGGGGTGGAGACCGGGTGTTTGGTCAATTCGGCCAGGATGGTCGCCATCGGCTGGTTGAGGTCGAGCTTCACCCCATGGTCATGCTTGCGGCGGTAGGCGTCGGGGATCAAACGGCCCGGGTTGCGGTCCAATTCCTCGACCCAGAGGCCTTCCTTGGTGATCTTGGCCTTGATGTTGCGGTCAGCCGAGCAGGAGACCCCCATGCCGACCGGGCAGGAGGCGCCGTGGCGGGGGAGGCGGACCACACGGACGTCGTGGGCGAAATACTTGCCGCCGAACTGGGCGCCGATGCCGCTCTCCTGAGCGGCTTTGAGCAGTTTGGCCTCAAGCTCCAGATCGCGGAAGGCCTGGCCACCGGCGTTGCCTTCGGTGGGGAGGTTGTCGTAGTACTTGGTGCTGGCCATCTTGACGGTTTTCAGGCAGCTCTCGGCGCTGGTGCCGCCGACGGCAAAGGCCAGGTGGTAGGGGGGGCAGGCGGCGGTGCCGAGGGTTTTCATCTTGGCGACCAGGAACTTCACCAGGCTGTCGGGATTGAGCAGGGCCTTGGTCTCCTGGAACAGGTAGGTCTTGTTGGCGCTGCCGCCACCTTTGGTGACGAAGAGGAATTTGTATTCCATCCCTTCACTGGCGTAGAGGTCGATCTGCGCCGGCAGATTGGAGCCGGAGTTGATCTCCTCATACATGTCGAGGGCGACGGTCTGGGAGTAGCGCAGGTTCTCCTCGGTGTAGGTCTTGTAGACTCCCTTGGAGAGAAATTCCTCGTCCTTGGCGCCGGTCCAGACCTGCTGGCCTTTTTTGCCGACGATGGAGGCGGTGCCGGTGTCCTGGCAGGTGGGGAGCTCGAATTTGGCGGCGACTTCGGCGTTGCGCAAAAAGGCGATGGCGACCCCTTTGTCGTTCATCGATGCTTCGGGGTCGGTCAGGATCTTGGCGACCTGTTCGTTATGCTCGGGACGCAGCAGGAAAGAGACATCGCGAAAGGCTTCGGCTGCGAGCAGGGTCAGGGCCTCGGGATTGACCTTGAGCACCTCCTTGCCCTCAAAACTGGCGATGGAGACAAACTTCTCCGACCCCTCCAGGCGGCGGTAGGAGGTTTGATCTTTGCTTAAGGGGAAGGGATCCTGATACTTGAATTCCGGCATGACTCTCTCCTTTGCAATTGGATGACGACCCCACTTTGCAGGTCGTAACGTTAGCGACGGGGGGCATTATATAAAAAGTGTATACATTTGTCGATATTAAGTTTCCCTTTCTGTCACAGATAGATAGCTGTTTTTCATTGGCAGTCGCCATAGGCTTTGCTAAGTTGGGCGGCGGTAAAAACAGCCATTCATTCAAGGATGCCCAGATGCAGAAAATGCTCAAATTGATTCTGACCTCCCGGGTCTACGAGGCGGCAGTGGAGACTCCACTGGAAGAAGCCCCTGGGCTTTCGGCCGCTCTTGGCAATCGGGTCCTGCTCAAGCGCGAAGACCTGCAGCCGATTTTTTCCTTCAAGCTGCGGGGTGCCTACAACAAGATCGCCCACTTGACCGAGCTTGAACAGGCCGCCGGGGTGATCGCAGCTTCGGCCGGCAACCACGCCCAGGGGGTTGCTTTCAGCGCCCGCAAGCTCGGGCTGCGGGCAGTGATCGTGATGCCGGTCACGACCCCGGAGATCAAGATCAAGGCGGTTAAGAACCTTGGTGCCGAAGTGGTTCTGCATGGCGACAACTATTCCGAGGCCGCCGAGCATTGCCAGACTTTGGTCGCCAGTACTGGCATGACCTTTATTCATCCCTTCGACGATGACCTGGTGATCGCCGGACAGGGGACGGTGGCCGATGAAATCCTGCGCCAGAGCGCCGGGCGTCTGGATGCGGTCTTCGTCCCGGTCGGTGGCGGCGGTCTGCTGGCTGGAGTGACCGCCTATCTCAAGGCCTTGGTGCCCGAGGTCAAGGTGATCGGAGTCGAACCCTGCGATAGCGACGCCATGCATCAGTCGCTGGAGCAGGGCAAAAGGGTGGTGCTCGATACGGTGGGGATTTTCGCCGATGGCGTTGCCGTGCGGGAAGTCGGCAAGCGGACTTTCGAGGTCTGCCAGCAGGGAGTGGATGAAATCATCCGGGTCGATACCGACGAGATCTGCGGGGCGATCAAGAGCGTCTACCAGGCCACTCGCTCCATTGTCGAGCCAGCCGGCGCCCTGGCCCTGGCCGGATTGAAAAGCTATGTGCGCCAGCACGGGATCAGCGGAAAAACCCTGGTGGCGATCAACTCCGGCGCCAACATGAACTTCGAGCGCTTGCGCTACGTCGCCGAGCGCACCCTGTTGGGGGAAAAACAGGAGGCGCTGTTCGCGGTGACCATTCCCGAAACCCCTGGGGCGTTGCGACGTTTCTGTCGCGAAGTGGTGGGGGATCGCAATATCACCGAATTCAATTACCGTCTTGCCAGCCGCAGCGAGGCGCATATTTTCGTCAGCATCGCCATTCGCGAGGCCGCAGAGCGGCAACTGTTCAGCCGGCAGTTGCTGGAAAACGGCTTTGCCAACGAAGACCTGACCGATAACGAACTGGCTAAAACCCATGTGCGCTACATGGTTGGCGGCCGCTCCGCCGAGGTCGGCAGCGAGGTGCTTTACCGCTTCTGGTTCCCGGAACGACCTGGTGCGCTGGCCCGCTTTCTCGAAGCCATGGGGGAGAATTGGAATATCTCGCTGTTTCATTATCGTAACCAGGGGGGCGACTTCGGGCGGGTGTTGATCGGTCTGGAAATCCCTCCCGGCGACGAAGGGATGTTCCAGGCGTTTCTGGCCCGGGTTGGCTACCGGTTTGTCCAGGAAACCGATAATCCGGCCTACAAGCTGTTTCTTTAACCATAATGGACCGTGTTTACACTATCCAGGCTCGCGATAACGCTGTCAGCTGCAGCCACTGTTATGCTGTTCGCCATCGAAAGGGAGTCCGCTGGGGTCTGGAGAGGCGTTAGTAGCGGCATTCCTCCGAAATTATCAGATTATTTTCGCCGTTGCCAGCCAAAGCCCTGGCTTTTGGCGGCCGGCATGATTCCTGCTTTTTAATTCATCCCTAAGTGCCATTTTTGTAAAGATTTCAGTGGTTAGGGGAGCAGGGATGGCGGAGCCAACAGTCCTGGTCATCGATGACGACCTCTTCATGCGCCAGTTGCTTGAAGATGTTCTCGGCGGTGCCGGATTTCGAGTACTGCAGGCTTGTGACGGTGTCGAAGGTTGGCAACGGGCGGTGGAAACGCGCCCGGACGCTATCCTGCTCGATCTGGTCATGCCCAAAATGGATGGTGCCGCCACCTGCCGCTATCTGCGCTCCCTTCCCGAGTTCCGCCACACCCCCATCATCATGATGACCTCCCGGACCGACTTTGCCGGAACGGTCAACCCCTTTCAGGTCGGCGCCGACGACTATCTCGCCAAACCCTTCTATGGCAACGAAGTGGTGGCCCGAATTCATGGCAATCTGGCCAAGAAGCGGGCTCTGGCCGCCCTCGACCGCAAAGCCAGCGACTATCAAGCCCTGTTGAATATCAGTGAATCGGTGACCGCCTCCCTTGATGTGGTTCAGATTCTGCGCCAGGTGGCGGGAAAAATCATCGAATTTCTCGAAGATGTATTGAGTTGTTCGGTCGCCCTGGTGCAGGAGGATGCCCGCTCCGGCTACATCATGGCCTCCTCGGATGATCCGAACCTGGCCGGTTTGCGGATTTTTCTGGAAAAATACCCGGAAGTCCAAGAAGTTCTGGCCACGGCCAGACCGCTGTTCATGGACAGCCGGGTTCAGGAGCGGATCGTCGTCGATGTGCTGGCTCAAGGGGGGACTGAGCGGTTCAATACCACCCTGGCTGTGCCGCTGCTGATCCAAAGGCGGGTGATCGGGGTCATGGTGGTCCGCTTGGCGCGGACCCTGCCCGGCATTGCCCCGGCCGAAGTGGAGTTCTGCCAGTTGGTGGCCAACCTGACCGCTCCAGCGCTGAGGCACGCTCAGCAGTTTGACGTGATCCGCGAGCGCAGCCAGCTATTACAGGACACCACCGAACAACTGCGGGCCGATCTGGCCGTCAAGGCGGCTTACGAGCAGGCCTTTCGCAACGCTTCAGAGGGGTTGGCCGCCTTTGACGGTCGCGGCCGCATTGTTCTCTACAATCGACGAGCCTTTGAACTTACCGGCTTCAGCCTCGAGGAGGTGCGTGCCCGCGGGATCATCAGTCTGCTCGGGAAGAAGTCGCTGCGCCAGGTTTTGCGCCATTTCGAGAGGGCAGGGGGCGATGGTCTCGGTCCTGGGCGGGTGGATGTCTCCATTCTTCATCGCGATGGGCTACGGCGCATGCTTTCTGTCAGCCTCGGTGACCGTCGCAGCCCCGGCGATCTGCTGGTGGTTTCGTTTCGGGATGTCACCGAGAAGCGAATGCTGGAGAAGGAGTTCGCCGAAACCCGGCGCGACCTGGAGCGGGCCAACGAACGTCTGCGCCGTCTCGATCAACGGCGGGCCGAGTTCTTCAATACCGCTTCCCATGAACTGCGCACCCCGGTGACCATTATGAGCGGGTATTGCTCGCTGCTGCTCGAGGATCATTGCGACAACCTTTCGGCCGATCAATTGGAGTATTTGACGGCGGTGGTCGAGGGGAGTGACCGGCTGGTGCAGCTGGTGAATAACCTGCTGGATATTGCCCGGTTTGAAGCCGGAAAGCTGCCGATGGATTTTGGTTCGGGGAATTTGTCGGCGGTGGTTCGCGGTCTTGCCCGCGACTTTCGGACCCTTGCAGGCCGTCATGGTATAGAGGTGGAGTTCGACCTGCCCGAGCGCTGTCAGGCGGTTTTCGATGTCGAGCATATTCAGCGGGTGGTGGTCAACCTGGTGGGAAATGCGGTCAAGTTCACTCCCGCCGGCGGGTTGATTACCCTCAGTGTCAGCGAGTCAGGCAGTCTGGCCCAGGTGATGGTCAGCGACAACGGCAAGGGAATCCCCCCCGAGCGTCTGGCCGAGCTGTTTACCGAATTTACCCAGGTCGGCCGGGATGATTCCCGTAAAGGTGCCGGCCTCGGGCTCTTCATCTGTCGGCGGATCATCGAAGCCCACCAGGGGCGGATCTGGGCCGAAAGTCAACCCGGCGGCGGTAGCCGCTTCCTGTTCACCCTCCCCAAATCTCTCCCCTGAAATACCCCTGTTAGAAATTTGGCATCTCCAGTACCGAAATAGTTGACGGTATTTGTCGGGTATGTTATCAGTTAAGGCAATTGAGCCTGGCCCAGCCTTGAACTGAAGGAGGAAGTGCGCGTGATTGCTACCCTGAAAGAGGATATGCGTGTTGTTTTTGAGCGAGATCCTGCCGTCCGCAGTGTCCTCGAGATCATCTTTTGCTATCCGGGATTTCACGCTGTGCTTTTCTACCGCCTGGGGCACGGTCTCTGGCGGCGCAATTTTTTCTTTCTGGCCCGGTTTGTCTCCCACCTGGGGCGGTTTTTTACCGGCATTGAGATTCACCCCGGAGCCAAAATAGGTCGTGGTTTCTTCATCGACCATGGCATGGGAGTGGTGATCGGCGAAACCGCTGAAATTGGAGAGAACTGCACCCTCTATCACGGCGTGACCCTGGGTGGCACCTCCTGGGCCAAGGAAAAGCGTCATCCGACCCTGGGTAACAACGTGGTCGTAGGCTCTGGCGCGAAGATTCTCGGACCCTTTACCGTTGGTGATAACAGCAAAATCGGCTCAAACTCGGTGGTGGTCAAAGAAGTTCCGCCCAACTCGACGGTGGTGGGTGTGCCCGGGCGGATCGTCATGACCGAAGGGATGAAAAACGAGGAGCGCACCGACCTGGAGCATGGCAAACTGCCTGACCCGGAAGCCAAGGCGATTTCCTGCCTGTTTGATCAGCTTCGCTCGCTGGAACGAAAAGTTCAGGCATTGACCGAAGCCAAGGCCGAAGGTGCGGCGACTACGCCACCGGTTGCGACCGGAACGGGAGACTAGGCCAAATGCGTCTGTCGACGAAAGCCCAATATGCCGTGCGGGCCCTGGTGAGTCTGAATCTCTTTTATGCCGGGACCCCGGTGACGATCAAGGATATTTCCGAGCGGGAAGATATCTCTCTGACCTATCTGGAGCAACTGTTCGGCAAGCTTCGGCGGGGCAATCTGGTCGAGAGTGTTCGCGGCCCTGGTGGCGGCTACCTGTTGGCCCGGCCGGCGGGGGAGATTCGTGTCGACCAGATTATCGACAGTGTTGAAGAAACCCTGGTGCCGGTCTCCTGTATGGACGAGGATGGCCAATGCGGCTGCACCGATCGTTGCATTACCCAAGGGGTCTGGCAGGGGTTGGGCGAACGGATTCGCCAGTTTCTGGCTTCGATCACCCTGGAAGACCTGACCCTGGAGGCCCGGGGGCGTCTCCCCTGAGCCACGACCCAATTCGAACCTGACTTGTAACTACACGGTATCCCGTGGTTGAAATCGCCGGAGGAGAGCTGATTCAATGAAACGCATTTACATGGACAACAACGCCACCACGGCCGTGCGCCCCGAAGTTCTCGAGGCCATGCTGCCTTTTTTTCGCGAACAGTTCGGCAATCCCTCAAGCGTTCACTGGGCCGGTCGTGCGGTGAGCGGGGCGGTGGAAAAGGCCCGCGAGCAGGTGGCGAAAATGATCAACTGCTCCGCCGCCGAAGTAGTTTTCGTTTCCTGCGGCAGCGAAGGCGATAACCTGGCGATTCTTGGGACCGCGGACGCCTTGAAGGATCGCGGCAATCACATCATTACCACCGCGGTGGAACACCCGGCAGTGCTCAACACCTGTGAGTACCTGGAAAAACGCGGCTATGAGGTCACCTACCTGCCGGTCGATCGTGATGGCATGCTCGATCTGGCCGATCTCGAAGCCGCCATTACCGAAAAAACCATCTTGATTTCGGTGATGTGGGCCAATAACGAAACCGGTAACATCTTTCCGATGGAGGAGATCGGTCGGATCGCCCGCAAGTACAAAGTGCGGTTTCATACCGACGCGGTACAGTCGGTTGGGAAGATCCCCGTCGATGTGCAGGCCGCTAGTGTCGATCTGCTGGTCATCTCCGGGCACAAATTGGGGGCGCCCAAGGGGGTTGGAGCCATCTACATCCGCCGCGGAACCAAGCTGACCCAACTGCTGCACGGCGGCCATCAGGAGCGCAACCGCCGCGCCGGAACCCACAATGTCGCTGGCATTGTCGGCCTGGGTTTGGCCTGCGAACTGGCTGCTGCCGAGATGGAGGAAGCCTCCGGGCGCATCCGCAAATTGCGCGACCGGTTGGAGCAGGGGATTGTTGCCGCCGTACCCGAAATCAAACTCAACGGCCATCCCACCCAGCGGCTGCCCAATACCCTCAATGTGAGCTTTGCCTATATCGAGGGGGAGTCGCTGCTGCTCAACTTCGATATGAAAGGGATTGCCGCCTCTTCTGGGTCGGCCTGTACCTCCGGCTCTCTGGAGCCCTCTCACGTTATGGGAGCGATGTGCGTCGACGTGGTCCTGGCCCATTCCAGCACCCGTTTCAGCCTCGGCCACGACAACACCGAAGCCGATGTCGACTACGTGCTTGAGGTGTTGCCGCCGATCGTGCAGCGGTTGCGGGAAATGAGTCCGTTGTACAACCGCAAGGAACCGATGACCTGTGAAGAGTGTCAGGTGATCCGCAAAGTGTCGACAGTCAACGAAGGTTGATCTGGGTAAGCTAGGAATCGCCCTCGGGAGGGAACACCCCGGGGCTTTTGCCAACTTCAAGGAGAATACGATGTATACCGAAAAAGTTATGGACCACTTCAGCAACCCCCGCAACGTCGGGGAGATCGAAAACCCGGATGGTGTGGGCGAGGTTGGTAACGCCTCCTGCGGCGATATCATGAAGATTTTTCTGACCGTCGAAGACAACATCATCAAGGATGTTAAGTTCAAGACCTTTGGTTGTGGCGCGGCGATTGCCACCTCCTCCATGGTGACTGAACTGGCCATCGGTAAAACCATCGACGAGGCGCTGGAATTGACCAACTCCGCCGTGGCCGATGCCCTCGACGGCCTGCCGCCGGCCAAGCTGCATTGTTCGAATCTGGCTGCCGACGCGCTGCATGAGGCGATCAAAAACTACAAGGAAAAGCAGGTTTAGAGAGCTGTTCCAAGAAACAACCTTAACCGGAGAGGGTCGCTGCTGCTGCGGTTGACCCTCTCCGTTCGTTCGAGGACAGTCATGGCAACGGATAAAAAACGGGTGGTGGTCGCCATGAGCGGCGGGGTCGATTCCTCGGTGACTGCGGCCTTGCTACAGGAGCAGGGTCATGAGGTGATCGGCATGACCATGCAGATCTGGGACTACTCCCGCTTCACCAATCAGCACGGGGAGACCTTCGGCAGTTGCTGCTCGCTGGATGATGTCTATGATGCCCGGCGGGTCGCCGAGGGGCTGGGGATTCCCTTTTACGTGGTGAATTTCGAGAAGGATTTCCAGCGACAGGTGATCGATCGCTTCTGTGACGATTATTTCGCCGGTCGCACCCCCAACCCCTGCGTCCTCTGCAACCAGGTGCTGAAGTTTGAACTGCTGCTGCGCAAGGCCCGGGAGTTGGAGGCCGATTGGCTGGCGACTGGCCATTATGCCCAGATCACCGAATGCGCCGACGGCTACACCCTGCGCAAAGGGGTCGATAACAACAAGGATCAGAGCTACTTCCTCTTCACCCTGACCCAGCAGCAGATGGCCCAGGTGCGCTTTCCCCTCGGCGGGATGAGCAAGGAGGAGGTGCGGGGTCATGCCGCCCGCTTTAACCTGCGGGTGGCGGAGAAGGCTGAAAGCCAGGATATCTGCTTTGTCCCCGATGGTGACTACGTGCGGTTTCTGGAGGAGGAGCGCGGGGCCGGGCAGCGCGACGGCGAGATCGTTCATGTGTCCGGAAAAGTTCTCGGTCAGCATCAGGGAACCTACCGCTACACCATCGGTCAGCGGCGGGGGCTGGGGATTGCCTGGCCGGCGCCCTTGTACGTGGTCGGAATCGATGCCGAGACCAAGCGGGTCATGGTCGGCGAGGCCGAACACCTGAGCATGACCGAGTTGACCGCCTACGATGTGGTGTGGGGCAATAACGCTCCGACCGAACCTTTCGCTGCCGGCTGCCGTATCCGTTACCGCCACCATGAGGTGCCGGCGCAGATCATTCCGCTTCCCGGCCGCCAGGCGCGGGTGGTCTTCACCACCCCGCAAAAAGGGGTCACCCCCGGGCAGGCGGCAGTTTTCTACCGCGGTGATGCGGTTCTCGGCGGGGGCTGGATCGCATGAGCCAGACCGTTGCCCTGGCCACCCTTGGCTGCAAAACCAACCAGTTCGAATCGGCCTCCCTGGAGCAGATGCTGCGGGAGGCCGGTTATACCCCGGTTCCTTTTGAGCAGGGGGCAGATCTGGTGGTGGTCAATACCTGCACCGTGACCGCCGCCACCGACTCCCAGTCCCGCAATCTGGTGCGGCGGGCCAGACGACTGCGCCCCGATTGCCGGGTGGTGGTCACCGGTTGCTACGCCCAGGTCAACCCGGCGGCTTTGCAAGCGATTCCCGGGGTTTCGCTGGTGTTGGGGAATGAAGAGAAACAGGATTTTTTGCGCCTGCTGCAGGCCGATCATAGTGAAGGGACGGCGCTGGTTTCAGAAAACCGCCAGGCGCTGACCACGTCCGCCTTGCCGGTGGCCGCCTTTACCGAGCGCAGCCGGGCCTTTGTGCAGATTCAGACCGGCTGCGACGCCTTCTGTGCCTACTGCATCATCCCCTACGCTCGCGGTCGCAGCCGCTCAGTGACCGCGACCGCCGTGCTGGGGCAGGTCGCTCAACTGGTTGAAACCGGTTATCCCGAAATCGTGCTGACCGGTATCCATATTGGCCAATACGGCGCCGATCTGGTGCCGAAACTCTCCCTGCTCGAACTGTTGCAGCAGATCGTTATCGAAACAGGGGTCAAGCGGCTGCGTCTTGGCTCCTTGGAACCGACCGAGATGTCCCCCGAGTTGCTCGACTGGGTCGCTCAATCCGAAATCATCTGCCCGCATTTCCACATCCCGCTGCAAGCCGGGGATGATGCGGTGCTCAAGCGGATGAACCGGCATTATAGCGCTGCGCAGTTCAGCGAATTGGTGGCACAGATCCAGCGGCGGTTGCCCGCGGCGGCCATCGGCCTGGATGTGATTGCCGGCTTTCCCGGCGAGACCGAGGCCGAATTTGCCAACACCCTGGCGCTGATCGAGGGCATGCCGATCAGCCATCTGCATGTTTTCCCTTTCAGCCGCAGACCCGGTACACCCGCGGCCACCATGAGCGGCCAGGTGGCAGCCGAGGTGGTCAAGGCCCGGGCGGCCGCCTTGCGGTCCCTGGGCGAAACCAAGCAGCAGATTTTTGCCCGGCAGTTTGTCGGCCAAATTCTCGAGGTGGTGGTCGAGGGACAAGGCAAGAGTGGGGTGAATCGTGGACTGAGTCGCAACTATCTGCCGGTGCGTTTTACCGGAGCGGTGACGACTGAACGCGGTTGCAGTTTGGTGCGTATTACCGGTATCGGCGCCTCGGGTTTGGAGGGGGTTGCAATTTGAAGCTGGAGACGGTGCAGCGGCAGGAACTGCTGAGTGTTCCCTTGTCTGGCGTCGGTCAGCGTCTCGACCTCTATCTGGCCCAGTCCCTGAGTGGGGTGTCCCGCAAGGCGATCAAGCAGGCCTTGGATGGAGGCCAGGTGTTCGTCGATGGTCAGGTGGCCAGACGGGCCTCGCAGCTGCTAAGTGGGGGCGAAACCCTGCGCCTTACCCTTAGTGGCTTGGCAGTCGAAGATGCTCTGCCTGAACCAGAGGTATTGCTCCTCGATCAGTCTTTTCTGGCGCTGAACAAACCTGCCGGCATGCCGTCGCACCCCACCGGTTCAGGCCGGCTCGATGCCTTGAGCTGGGCCAGTCGATGGCTGCGAGACAACCAGCGGCAGGGGACGGAGCCGATCCTGCTCCACCGCCTCGATGCCGATACCTCTGGAGTGCTGTTGCTGGCCCGCACCGCCGAAGCCAATCGCTGCCTGGCCCGAATGTTTGCCGAACGGGAAATGAGCAAAAGTTATCTGGCTCTGGTAGTGGGAACACCGCCCGCGCAGTTTGCGGTGGATAACTATCTGCGCGCCGGCAAGCGCGGGCGGACAGAATCGGTGCACAGCGGAGGGCAGCGGGCGCAGACCGAAGTTATCACTCTTGGACAGGGCAATGGTTTCGCCCTGGTCGAAGCCCGTCCAAAAACAGGCCGGACCCACCAGATTCGCGTGCATCTGGCCGGGTCCGGCTATCCTTTGCTTGGTGATGGATTGTACGGTGGCCCGGAGATTTTGCCTGGAGTTACCGGTCTGGTGATTCGCCGCCATTTGCTGCATGCGCGAAGCCTACAGTTCCCCCATCCCTTCGAAGATCATCTGGTGACGGTGGAAGCACCGGTTGCCGAAGACTTCCTTCCCCTGCTCCAACTGCTGCCGAAAGCCCCTGACCTTATCAAGTCCTACTCTTAGCTCGCCTGAGGCATTGGGTGTTCGTCATTGACCCCCATCCGGTTCGGAACGATTGGCTTGACCAGTGTCTGTTGTTTCTGCAGAAAAGCTGTTGCAGCTTCCAGCGGCAGGGGTTTGCTGAACAGGTAGCCTTGAACTTCATGGCAAAGTTTGTCCCTTAGGAATGCGTACTGTCCCTCGGTTTCAACTCCCTCGGCAATGACTTGAAGGTTCAGACTTGAGCCCATGGCGATGATGGCGCTGGCGATGGCGGCATCGGTGGAATTGTTTTCCACATCGCGGACGAAGGATTTGTCGATTTTCAAGGTGTTGATGGAAAACTTTTTCAAATGCGACAGGGAGGAATAGCCGGTACCGAAATCGTCGATGGAGATATGAATGCCGAGGTCGCGGAAGGCGTTGAGCACCCCGACCGCAAATTCGGGATTCTGCATCACCACCGTCTCGGTGATCTCCAACTCCAACGCCTCCGCCGGCATCCCTGCCTCTTTGAGGATTTCCACAATGGAATCGAGCAGGTTTGGCTGTTGCAGCTGATATCCGGAAATATTGACGGCCACCCGCATCGGTGGCAGCCCCTGAGCGCGCCATCCAGCGTTTTCTGTGCAGGCTCGGCGTAGCACCCATTCTCCCAGAGGGAGAATCAGACCGGTTTCTTCCGCCAAAGGGATGAACTCAGCCGGTGGCAGCAATCCAAGTTCGGGATGCTGCCAGCGCACCAAGGCCTCCATGGCGGTGACAGTGCCGCTGGCGATGTCGATTTTCGGTTGGTAATGCAGGCTGAACTCTTCGCGCTCCAGAGCCTTGCGGATGCCGTTGGCCAGCACCAGGCGGCGTTCGGCGTCCTCGTCCATGCGCTGATGGTAGAACTGATAATTGTTCCGTCCGACGGCCTTGGCGTGATACATGGCAATATCGGCTTTTTTAATTAATCCTTCGACTTGTTGACCATCGGTTGGATAGAGGCTGATGCCGACGCTGGTGGTCACGAACAGCTCATGTTCGCCGATTTGGAAGGGTTTTCCCAGGGACTTGAGAACCTTATTGGCCAGATTTTTTAGGTCGAGCATGTCCTGAAGATTCACCAGGGTGACGATGAATTCATCGCCGCCCAGGCGGGCCAGGGTGTCGATTTCTCGAATACAACCCTTGAGCCGGCGAGAGACGGCCTGGAGCAACTGGTCGCCGACATTGTGCCCCAGAGTGTCGTTGATCAGCTTGAAGCGGTCGAGGTCGAGAAACAGAATTCCCACCATCTGCCCATTTCGATGGGCCAGGGCCTTGGCCTGGTTCAATCGATCAATCAGTAGGGTGCGGTTTGGGAGGCCGGTCAGGGCATCGTGGTGCGCCAGGTGGTAGAGTTGATCTTCGGCCGCTTTGCGCTGGGTGATGTCACGGCAAATCCCCCACACCATGGCCGGTTGACCTTCCTTGTGGGTGCAGGAGATGTTTCCTTCCACCGTGACCCTGCGACCATTCTGGGCGACAAAATCCCCTTCCAGTGCAGAGCCTTTGCCGCCACCGAGTACTCGGCGAAATTCGATCAGACAGCGGCTGCGATTATCCAGATGGATGAGATCCTGCAGTCGTAATTCGTTCAAATCCTCGAGAGAATAGCCTAGCGTTTCTTGCCATTCCGGGTTGACGTAAAGAAACCGACCATCCTCGGCGACACAAAAAATCAGGTCGTTGGCGGTATCGACAAAATTGCACAGTCGCTCCTCGCTGTCGCGAAGGGCCTGGTGCTCCCGGCGGATCACGGTCATCAGGTAGGCGGTGATGATGGCCACGGTGGAATTGAGAATCGCCACCCAGACCCACATCAGCAGAAAATAGAGAGGGTCGTGATGCAGGCTTTCGGCGACGAAGGGCATGGCCGGCACCGGAAGGGCGTTACTGTAGTGACTGGCCAGCAACAGACCATAGAGAGTGCCGCCGATAGCGCCGACCAGCCAGACATCCTTCGAGCGTGGTAGCAGAAAGGCTGCTTCGATGGTGACGATCAGGTAGACCGGCCAGAACCAGCTGGCCGCGCCACCGCTGAAGTGGATCAGGATGGTGACAAACAGCAGGTCGAGAACGATTTGAAGATGATTGATGCAAGGGATGTGAGCGATGCGCGAATAGGCAAATTGGAATAAAAAATTGTAGGCGGTGACCCCGATTACCGACAGGACCAGGACGATCACCTGGGCCTGGGTCAGGAAAAAGCCAAACTTACTGACGGTAAAAATCCCGGCGGCGTAGATGCCGTAAAGACCCAGCAAGGCTAACAGAATCCAGCGAGTTTGCGCCACCAGACGGTTGCGATGAGCGACGTGGGAAAAGGCTTGGGCACCGCTGGTTTCGGCACCCTCACCCTGCAGACGCCGGGTCAGGGTTTCAAACCATTGAATGGCTTCAAAGCGAGTGGCTGACATGAACACTCCTGAAACTGCATAAGGTAGGTGGACCTTGGACAGCCAGTTTCAGCAAGTTTTGTGCCGTTAATTTTGGTAAAGATCGAGGTGCAGGTAACACCGGTTAGCAATGAGAAAATAATTCTGGATAATCGCTCATGACTCCATCGACGCCAAGGGCCAGAAACCGGCGGAAGTCACTCGCCTGGTTGACCGTCCAGACATGAACCTCAAGGCCCACCGCGTGGGCGGCAGCAATCGATTCGGCCATGATCAGCCGGCGTGACCCATAGAACTCCGGGATTTGCAGGGCTACGCCAGGCGGCCGATAGGTATCTCGACAACCCTGCTCCAACCAGGAAAAAAAGGCCGCAGCCTCGTTAAAGGAGAGGCTGGTGGGGATCTCCCCACAGAGGAGCCGGATTCTTTCCATGGTCAGATGCTCTTCGGCGGCCAGGAGAACGTCGGCTGCCCGCCCTGCAGTGTGGATCGCATTTACAGTCTGATCGACGGCGGCAGGATTGGGGTCTTTGATTTCAATGTTGAAACGGCTATTGGGGCAGGCGGCGAAGACCTCCAGCAGTGTCGGAACTTTGACGCCCTGGGCGCGGAAGGGGAAGCTGCGGCCCTCATCCAGGGTAAAGGTATGACCGGCGTCGAGATTCTGCAACTGGTCGAGAGTCAAAGCGGAAAGACGACGGGGGTCGCCGCAGAGACGCTGCAGGGTTTCATCATGGTGGGTGACCACCTGACCATCACTGGTGGCCCAGACATCCAACTCAAGATAGGGAATCCCAGCGGCGGTTGCCGCCAGAAAGGCCGGAAGAGTGTTTTCCGGGAAGGCCCCCGAGGCGCCCCGGTGGGCGAAAAAGCGCGGTTTGGATGGCGTCAAATAGCGGGACTTCATACCGAGGCTCCAGTCATAGCGCGTTGACGGCCCCGTTCCACATCGACCCGGGTCAACAGCAGGCCACCAATCAGAAAAAAACCGCCAAGAGAAAGAATGGCCCAGCGGGTCGACCCTGTGAGGTCGGCGAGCAGGGCGAAAATAAAGGGGCCAAGAATCGAGGCGAATTTGTCGCTGATGGCGTAGAAGCTGAAAAATTCAGCTTCCTTCCCCTTGGGGACCAGACTGCCATAGAGGGAGCGGCTGATCGCCTGACAACCGCCGAAGACCAGAGCGACGAAGAACGCCAGCAACCAGAACTGCCAGGCCTGCTTGAGGAAAAAGGCATAGCCGGTAATGCCGAGAAACAGCACCAGCCCCAGTAAAATGGTCGGTTTGGGACCCAGTTTTTTGGATAAACGGCCAAACAGCAAGGTTCCCGGCATGGCGACGAATTGAATCATCAGAAAACAGCCCAATATGGTTCCCTGGTCGAGACCGAGGGCTTCGCGGCCGTACAGGGCAGCGACCACGATGATGGTCTGAATACCATCGTTGTAACAGAGAAAGGCGATGAGAAAGCGCATCAGTTCCGGGTAGCTGCGGATTTCCCGGTACAGGGCGAGATAGCCGCTCAGGCCCCCAAGGTGCTTGCTGACCAGGGGGATAACCGCCGGCGCCGAGCGCAGCAGGTAGAAGGCCGGCAGGGCGAAGCCAGCCCACCAGAGCCCGGTGAGCAGAAAACCGGCCCGGGTGGCCGCTCCGGCATCTGCCAGACCAAACAGTTGCGGCTGTTTGATCAGGACAAAAACCAGCAGTAATGCCACTCCTCCACCCAGATAGCCCAAAGCATAACCGCGGGCCGAGAGGCGGTCCATCTCCGGGCCGCTGGCCAGAGTGGGGAGGTAGGAGTTGTAAAAGATATTGCCGCCGGCAAAACCGATATTGGCGAGCAGGAACAGGCCCAAGGCAAGGAAGTGATCGCCTTGTCCGGCAGTGCAGAGCAGGGTGGTGGCAAGGGCTCCGGGGAGGGCAAAACTGACCAGCAAAGGAAATCGCAGGTTGCGGCGGTCGGCCAGGGCGCCGAGAGCAGGAGCGCAAAGGGCCACCAGCAGCATGGAACTGGAGACGGCATAACCCCAAAGAGACGGGGCTGAAATGACCCGGCGGAAACCGAAGAGATTCACTTCGGCTCCGCCGGCGGGAACAATAGCACTCAAATACACCGGCAGCACAGCGGCCAGGATGACGGTGGCAAAGGCCGAGTTGGCCCAGTCGTAGAGACACCAGCCGAACTGGGAGCGTCTCAGGCCCACGGGGCTATTGCAGCAGTTTGGTCAGGGTGGCGATGTCGGCGCCGGAGACGTAGGTGTCCTTGACCCAGAAGTTCGGGGTGCCGGTGACTCCCAGGTGCTCCACCACCTTCTGGTGGATTTCCAGCAGGCCGTTGTCCTTGAAGGGGGGGAGGGGGGTGGTGTCGAACTTGCCGTTCATCACCTCTTCGTAAGCCTTGGCCTGGTCTGCGGCAGAAAGGATGTAGCGCACCTTGTTGGGGGCTTCCGGGTGCATCTCCAGTGGCAGGAAGAAGACGTAACGGGTCACGTCGGTGCGGGTGGCAAAAAAGTGGGAGGCCTTGCGGCAGAAGGGACAATCGGGATCGGTCACTTCGATGACTATTTTTTCCCCCTTGCCGATCTTGACCGCCTTATCGAGGGGGAGGTCCTTGACCTTTTTAGCCATCACCTTGCCCATGCGCTCTTTGGTCAGGCTTTTGCCTTCGCTGTTATAGACTTCGCCGACCAGCAGCAGGTTTTTCTCTGGAGAGAAATAGAGCACCCGGTTGCCGGAAATGACCTCGAACAGTCCCTTGAGGGGAGAGGCGGTGACCTCGTCGATCGGAACCTGGGGGAAGGCTTTGCGCATGGCCGCCTCGGCAGCGACTGTCTCCCCAGCGGCAAGCAGCGGCGCAGGGGTGAACAGCATGGTCAGCAGGCAGAGAAACAGAGCGAACAGCACGGTGGGTTGGTGGCGGTTCATCGGGGGGTGTGTCCTTTCCGTGTTCGGCGTTTGTTGCGGCAGCGCTGCTGCCGTTCGGTCTTGGTTTCGGGGGTCTGGGAAGCCGCTAGCAATTGCAAATAGCCGCAACCGGCAGGTAACCAGGTCAAAGTCGGCAGTGCTTCGGGGGTGAGTTGCAAGCAGCCTTCACCGACCTCGAAACGACTGCCGTAAACCTTACATGTGCGATCGGTGGTGTCAAGATATCTGCACGCCACCCGGGTCGGCAGAATTCGGCCATCCTCGGCAATCCACTTTTCAAAACAGCATTCACCGCAGCGGCGGCAGAGGGCTTCCCATTCCGGGGTGGTCACCGGCCACCGCCGGCACGGGCTGACGGTGGCCGGCGACCGGTCTGTTGAATCAGGCGCACTCGGAAAACCCGCAGGAATGGCAGACGCAGCAGCCACCCTCATGCTCCACCGGACCACCGCATTCGGGGCAGGCGCCACCAGTGCTGGTGAAGCGGGTCGGAACCTCGTCATCGGTCAGCATGTGCATCTGGATCGCCTTGGCCACCGCATCGGCGCAGGAGGTGATGCGGTTCTCGCCGAATCCGGCCGGTTTATGACAGGTAATGCCGATCAGTTGCTTGACCGCCTGTCGGGCCTGAACCCCGGAGCGCCAGGCCAGGGAGACCAGGCGACCGATGGCTTCGCACTGGGATGCAGCGCAGCCCCCGGCTTTACCCATGGTGGTGAAGAGTTCGAAGACTCCGTTGTTGTCTTCATTGACGGTGACGTAGAGCGGACCGCAACCGGTTTCCATCTGGTAGGTGGCGCCGCGCAGGGCCCGTGGCCGATCGCGTTTACGGCCGGCCTTATGGGATTCCATCGGCACCGTCGCTTCGGGGGCTTTTTCATCCTTTTTGCCCACCGAGAGCACCTGCATGTCGCGGGAACCGTCACGGTAGATGGTCACCCCTTTGCAGTCTTGCTTATAGGCCAGGCGGTAGACGGTGGCCACATCTTCGCGGGTGGCGTTGGTACAGAAATTGACCGTCTTCGAAACCGCATTGTCGGTGTGGCGCTGAAAAGCGGCCTGCATGCGGATATGGTCCTCTGGGGTGATATCGTGAGAGGTGACAAAGATCTGGCGGATATCCTCCGGGATTTCGGTCAGATCGGCGATGGTGCCATGCTCGGCGATGCGCTTCATGAGTTCGGGCGAGTAAAAACCTCGCTCCTTGGCAACCCGCTCGAAAATCGGATGGACCTCCACCAGCACGTCCTTGTCGAGCACCTGGCGGACGTAGGAGACCGCGAACAGCGGCTCGATACCGCTGGAGGTATTGGCGATGATGGAAATGGTGCCGGTCGGAGCGATGGTGCTGCAGGTGGCATTGCGTACGGGCTTGGCTCCCTTGATGTCGAAGGTGCTGCCGACATAGTTGGGGAATGCACCGCGTTCGGCGGCGAGCATCCGGGAGGCCTGGCGGGATTCGTTGGTGATGAACTTCATCAGTTTTTCACCGAGTTCCACTGCGGCGTCGCTGTTGTAGGGGATCCCGAGCAGAATCAGCAGGTCGGCCCAGCCCATGACCCCGAGGCCGATCTTGCGATTGGCCCGGGTCATGCGATCGATTTCGGGGATCGGGTAGTTGTTGACCTCGATGACGTTATCCAGAAAGCGGGTGGCGGTCGCCACCACCTGGCCCAGTTTGTTCCAGTCGATCTGCCCCTTGGCGGTGAGCATTTTTACCAGATTGATCGAGCCGAGATTGCAGGATTCGTAGGGGAGCAGCGGCTGCTCGCCGCAGGGGTTGGTGGCTTCGAACTCACCGATGAGTGGGGTCGGGTTGTCACGGTTGAGCCGGTCGAGAAAGATGATGCCGGGCTCGCCATTGTTCCAGGCCAGATCGACGATGTGGTCGAACACCTTGCGGGCCGACATTTTTTTCACCGGCTGCTTGGAGCGGGGGCTGATGATGTCGTACTCGCCATCGCGCTCCACCGCCTCCATGAAGGCCTCGGTTACCCCGACCGAAATATTGAAGTTGGTCAGTACGGTCTGATCCCGCTTGGCCATGATGAAATCCATGATATCGGGATGATCGACCCGCATGATTCCCATGTTGGCGCCACGGCGGGTGCCGCCTTGTTTAATGGTTTCGGTGGCGGCGTCAAATACCTTCATGAAAGAGAGGGGCCCCGAGGAAACGCCGCTGGTGGAGCGCACCACGTCGTTGGCCGGGCGGACACGGGAGAAGGAAAAGCCGGTGCCGCCGCCGCTTTTATGAATCAGCGCGGTCTGCTTGATCGCTTCGAAAATCTCTTCCATCGAATCGCCGACGGGAAGAACGAAACAGGCTGAGAGTTGGCCCAGTTCCCGCCCGGCGTTCATCAAGGTCGGCGAATTGGGAAGAAACTCCAGTTCGGTCATCATGCGGTAGAATTCTGCGGCCAGCGCTTCGGTATCCTGACCGGTTTGCAGACGGGTTTCGGCCGAGGCGATCGCCTTGGCCACCCGGGCAAACATGTCGGCAGTGGTTTCAGTGCACTTGCCTTCGTTGTCGCGTTTCAGATAGCGGCGCTCGAGGACGGTCAGGGCGTTTTTTGAAAGCGAAAGGGGGACTTCAGGGGTGGCAGTTTGCTTCATAATACAGGTCCTTTTGGGGAGATCGTCCGCCAACCGGGCGATTTTATTTACTTGCGGAAAAATGGCTGAATGCCCTATATTCTGTGGGGTGACGAATTTAAACCACAATATGTCGTGGCTGTCAAGAATCTAGAGCCAGGCAGACTCGGCATTTGTCAGGACGGTTCATCCCGGTTGGTCCAATCTGATAAACAGGTGTTTGCGGCGCATAAGTTGCTTTACAGCGAACTTTGGGCGTGTTAATAATCGACGGTTTTCTAAGAATATTTTTAACATTTTCGTATTCGAGGACTCCGTGTACCTGCCCGATGTGTCGTTCGACCAGCAGCCAGCCGCACTTAAACGCCAGCTCAAGGATCTGCGCAGCATTCTCAGCGTCGCCCAGGTGGTGGTGTCATCCCTCGATCTGGACGAGGTTTTGCAGAATATTCTCTGCAGCGCCATGGCCATTTTGGATATGCCGGCCGGAAGTGTGGCGCTGTATGAAGAGAACAACTGCGAGCTGACACTGCATGCCCATTCCGGCCTGAGTGCAGACTTTGTCGCGCATGACCGCTGGCAGGTTAAACTTGGCGGCCTGACTCACCGCATTCTGGCCGACGGGGAGATCCAGGTGCTGGAAGATTGCGCTGACAGCCCACTCTGTACCAATCCCCTGTTGCGGCAGGAAGGGGTTCGCAGCCTGGTCGCGGTGCCGCTCAAGGTGCAGGAGAAGATCGTCGGTATCCTCTATCTCGACGATTTCACCCCTCGCTCTTTTGCGGCGGAACAATTGCACCTGCTTTCGGTGCTTGGCTCCTTCGCCAGCATGAGCATCGACAATGCCCGACTGCACCGGGAAATGTGCCAATTGGCCAGTACCGACGGCCTGACCGGGTTGTACAATCACCGGATTTTCAGTCAGATGCTGAAAGAGGAGTTGTCCCGGGCCATCCGCTACAGTCTACCGCTGTCGCTGGTGATGTTCGATGTCGATGATTTCAAGCACTTTAACGACCGTTACGGCCATCCTGACGGCGACAAGGTGCTGGTGGCGGTGGCTGAGATTTTGCGGGAAACTTTACGCCAATGCGACATTCCCTTTCGCTATGGCGGGGAAGAATTTATCGTCATTCTTCCGGAGACTGAACGGGAACCTGCGGTGCTGGTGGCCGAGCGCATCCGTCAGGCGGTCGAGGCTCAGTCCCGCCGTCACCTCCCGGGAAACATTACTCATGGGGTCACCGTCAGCGTTGGTGTCGCCTCCTACCCACTCGATGGGGAAACCACCGAAGGCCTTTTGAAAATGGTCGACGGCCTGCTCTATCGGGCTAAAAAAGAAGGCAAAAACATAGTCTATTTCCGCTGAGGAAACTCAGACAGATAAGGGTGCAATGGCCGGGGAAAAAATTCTGATTGTGGATGATGAGGAAGGACTGCGTCGATTGCTGGCGCGGGTTCTCGGCAAGGAAGGTTTTCAAGCGGTGGCCGTCGGCTCCGGCGAGGAAGCTTTGGTACAAATTGCCGGCGATGACTTCGACCTGGTCATTACCGACATACAAATGCCTGGGATGAATGGGCTGACGCTGATGCGCCGGCTCAAGGAGTTCGATTCAGCTTTGCCGGTGATCGTTATGACCGCCTACGGTACGGTGGAAAACGCCGTCGAGGCTTTGCGTATTGGGGCCTATGACTATCTGACCAAGCCTTTCGAGTCTGATGAGTTGCGCCTGACGGTGGCCAAGGCGCTGGAGCGGGAGCGCTTGCTGGCAGAAAATCGTTACCTGCACCAGGAACTGCAGGAGCGCTATGGCTTCACCGGTATCGTTGGCTCATCGTCCGGGATGCAACGGGTCTTTGAAATGGCCTCGTCGGTCGCTGCCTCCAATGCCTCGGTACTGATCAGCGGTGAGTCGGGGACGGGCAAAGAGTTGATCGCCCGCTCGATCCATTTCAACTCCCAGCGCAAAGAGAAGCCGTTTATCGTGCTGAATTGTGCCGCACTTTCCGAGGGGTTGCTGGAAAGCGAACTGTTCGGGCATGAAAAAGGGGCCTTTTCCGGAGCGATCGCGACCAAAAAAGGGCGTTTCGAGTTGGCCCACGAGGGGACGCTGTTTATCGACGAAGTTGGCGAGATGAGTGCCAACGCACAGGTCAAGCTGCTGCGAGTGATTCAGGAGCACGAATTCGAAAGAGTTGGCGGCACCCGGACCCTGCCATCCGATGTGCGCATCGTGGCAGCGACCAACAAGAATCTCGAAGCGGAGGTTCGGGCAGGGAATTTCCGCGAAGACCTCTACTACCGACTCAATGTCATCAACCTGCATCTCCCATCGTTGCGGGAGCGGCGTGAAGATATCGAACCGCTGGCCCGGCATTTTCTGCAGAAATACGCCCGGGAAACCGGTAAGAAAGTCACCGATTTCTCCCCCCGCTCTCTGACCTGCCTGTTGGGCTACGATTGGCCAGGGAATGTCCGGGAATTGCAGAATGTCATTGAACGGGCTGTGGTGCTCTCTAAGGGGGAAAGTGTCACCCCAAGGGATTTTCCCCAAGGGGTTCATGGCGGCGACGAGATCTGCCTGGAACTGCCCGAACGCGGTGGCAGCCTGACCGACATTCTCGAAGACCTCGAGCGGCAGTTGATCATGCAGACCCTGCGGCGCGAGCAGGGATCGCAGACCCGCACTGCGGAAATACTTGGCATCAAACGGACCACTCTGCGCTACAAGATGGAGAAGTATCGTCTTCTGGATGGTCTCGGTTGACGAAAACCTGTCAAAATATCCCACCTTTGGCCTGTGCCGCGGCATCTTGCGCTGGTCCGATTTTTGCTTAATTAATCACAATGGTTTTCCCGCAAACTTTACCGTCAACGAGACAGGCCATGGCCCGATCAATCAGCATTGACCGCTGCGGTGCAGTAATCACTGGTTCCAAAGCCTGGAGTTGGCCATTCGCAGTGCTGCTGCTGGTCTGTTTCGCAACGCTTCAGCCTGCCCCGGCGCAAGGCTGCTTTGGTCCCAAGCTCTATATCGGGACTCCTCTCACCTCCCAGGGGGCGCTGCTGTTTGAGGTGGTTGCCCTTTATGTCAAAGAAAAGACCGGCACCGAATCTGTGCGGGTGGAGTTGAAGTCCGGGGACGACCCCTTGGTGCAACTTAGGGGGGAGACGATCGATATGGCCTTTGTGGCTGCTGCGTCCGGACCAGAGCCTGCCTTGCTTCAGGTGACCGGTCTGCCGCTGCTGGTCTCAGGCAAGCGACCCCTGGAGGATCTTCAGTTCACCACAGTGGGGCCGGCTTTGGCCAAACTGAACAAACTGTTGCAGTCGCAGGATCTCGAGGCGCTGATCCAAAAAGTGGCGCAAGGAGCACCTCCAGTCGCAACCGCCCGTAAGTTCCTTATGGCCAAGGGGTGGATCTGATGCGGCCCGCCTGGCTGTTGCTGTTGCTGACCCTCTGGTTGCCCGGATGCGTGCTCTCCCTGGCGCCAGCCCCGCCTTCGGCGGAAAAACTGGCCAAAATGCAGCAGCTGCAGGGGGTGTTGCAGGGTGAGACGATCCTTTCCGGCACTCTTTATCTGGCCGACGACGTGCTGGTTCCCAAAGGCAGCACTCTGGTGCTGCGCCCCGGGACAACCGTTTATATACGGGTGACGGAAAGTACCAAGATCGATCCCGAGTATCTCTCTGCAGCTACGGAATTGCTGGTGCGGGGCTCACTGCGGATTGAGGGGACGGCCGAGAAACCGGTGCGGTTTCTTCCGGTATCCGAACAAACCAAGGACGTTCTTTGGTCCGGGATTACCCTCGATGGGGCGAGCAATAGCCGGATTTCCGGTCTCGAACTGCATCTGGCTGAAACCGGGGTGCAATGCATCAATAGCTCGCCGGTCATTGCCGACTCCCGGTTCATCGGCTGTCGTTATGGGGTGATTGCCCAGCGCCAGAGTTCGCCGCAGATTCTTGGCAACCAGGTGATTGGCGGCGAGGGTGGCGTTTTCTGCTGGCGTGACTCCCACCCCTTGATCGAAAACAACCAGATCCTTGATAATAATGAGGAAGGGGTCTTTGTCGACGCCTCCTGCCGACCCCAGTTGCGACTGAACCGGATCGAGGGAAATGATATCGGCCTTGCGCTTTATCCGCGCAATCTGGAGATGACTGAGGGACAAGCGCGCAACAATGGCCGTGATCTGGTCTGGCTTGGGCCTAGCCCGCCAGGAGGCCCTTGATGCGGTGGCTGATTGGGTTTTCTTTGTTCCTTTGGGTCTCGGTCGCCGCGCCGGTTTGGGCTCTTCCCGCGGTTTATCAGGGAGAATCGACTCTGTTTCAGGATACCGTCTGGAGCGGGGAGGTGCTGGTCGATGGCATTGTCACCGTGGCTCCCGGCGTTGTACTGGAAATCCGCCCGGGAACCGTGGTGCGCTTTACCCGCATGGACAGCAACCAGGACGGCATCGGCGAGCATGAGTTGTTTATTCAGGGGCGGCTTATGGCCCAGGGGACGGCGGAGCAGCCGATTGTTTTTACCTCGGCTGAGGCCGAGCCGGTTCCAGGGGACTGGGGCGCCCTCAACATGATGGCCTCGGAAGAGGCGAATCAGTTCTCTCACTGTCAGATTGAATACGCCTATAGGGGTTTTCACGCGCATTTTGCCGCCGCCAAGTTGGATCACTGCTTGTTGCGCTTCAACCAGCGGGGGGTGCAATTTCAGGAATCCGAAGTCGATATCGTCGACTCTCAGATCGTCGACAATCTCAATGGCCTGCAATTCCGCAACAGCCAGGTCACCTTGGCTCGCTTACAGGTCAAAGGCAACTACTGGGGGCTGCGCGGGGTCTACAGCGAGGTGCGGATCGAAGACTGCCTGATCGCCGAAAACCTGGTCAATGGCGCCAGTTTCCGGGATTCCACGGTGGAGTTTCTAGGCAACCAGGTGGTCGGCAATCGCAAAGGGCTCTACCTGCAGCGCAGCAAGGGAAGGGTGGAGGGAAATCTCTTCGCCGATAATAGCGAACATGGCATTCTCCTCGAAGAGAGCCAGGCCGACCTGATCGGCAATCTGGTGACCGGCAACGGCCGGGCCGGGATTAAATATGTCAACTCGCAAGGTCTGTTGCAGGGCAATCGGTTCGAACAAAATGGTGAATATGCCCTGGTGAATGACGGTCAGGGCGCCGTGGCCGCGCAGGGCAACTGGTGGGGCCAGCGTAGCAACCAGGAAATTCCGACCCTGATCCGCGATCAAAGCGATCGCCCGGAGGTCGGATCCGTCGATTGGTTCAACCCGCTCTGGCATCCGCCGTCGATGCCCGCCTGGCCAGGGCAAAACAAGCGACTATTAACCCCTTCCGGCCTTGCCGAGGATCACTGATGCCTACATTTTCGAGCTGTGTTTCCATTCTGCGCCAGGGTTTCGGGCGACTGGCCATTTTCGGACTGTTGCTGCTGGTTATTGCCGGTTGCGAGCAGACTAAAGAACGCCCCAAGTTGAAAATCGGCTACATGAACTGCAATAATGAGCAGGAGACTAGGCAACGCTTCGTTCCCTTGACCCGCTACCTGTCGGAGCAGGTCGGGGTCGATTTCGAGGCCGTTCCGGTTGACACCCACGATTTCGAAGACCGCTTCAAGGCCGGGGAATTCGCTTTTACCCACACCAATTCTCTGCTCTACGTGGTTTTGCATGAGAACCAGAAACTGCAACTGCTGAGCGCGGAGAAACGCGGCCATTTTGGTGCTCGCAGCGCCGGGGCGATCATTGCCCGGGCCGACAGTGGCATCACTAAACTTGAGGATATTCGGGGCAAGCGAATGGTGTTCGGTCCGATGATGGCCCCCACCGGTTACCTGGCCCAGTACGACCTGATGTTGGCGGCGGGGATCGATCCGGAGCGGGATCTCGGTTATTACGCCATCCCCTCTGGATCCTTCAAGCATGAGAAACTGGTTTATGGTCTCTACTTTGGCCAGTTCGATGTTGCTGCCGCCCCGGTTCTCGACCTGGAGGTGATGGCCAAGGAAGGCAAGATTACCGCCGAGGATTTTGTGGTGCTGGCCCAGAGCGAACTGATCCCCTACTGCACCTTTGGCGCCGCGGCGGAAACTGATCCGGAACTGGTCGCCAAGGTCCGCAAGGCTTTGCTCGGTCTGACTGCTGATGCAACTGCGCTGGTCGATGGCGAGCAGGTGCGGGTGCTCAAGGCCGCCTGGGTCGATGGCTTTGAAGAACTGCTCGATAGTGATTACGACCCGATTCGCGAAATGGCCAAACGGGCCAACATGCCTCCCTATCAGAAATTTTAGGCCGTTATGCTGCAGGATCGTTACGACAAACTGTTATGGCTGGGCTTGCTGGGCGTCATCGGGACCCTCGGCTTTTTCCTGTTCGCGGGTTCGGTCCGGGAGTCGGCAGCCGTTGATGCCGGCAGTCTCGATCGGGCGATGGAGCAGGAGCTGGCCCGTCAGGCCAAAGTCAGTTTTGTCGAAAAGATCTATCAGCCTGTCAGCAAGCTGCGGCAAGAAGGCCAGTTGCAAAGCGCCCTGCTGAAGCTGGATGAGCTGTCGGTTCGCTACCCGGGGGAGGCCCATGGGGCGATTCTCAAGGGGGAGATCCTGTTGGAGATGGGTGCCCTGGATGCTGCCGTGGGCAGCTTTGTGGCCGCCGTGCAGCGCAATGGCGATTATGTCGATCAGCATCATCCCTTGTCGCGTTTTGAGACCATTCGCCAACTGGTGGAGCGCGGTTTGCGGGAAATCGCTCCGCGCCTACAGGCCCACCCTGATAATCCGGCTCTGGCTGAGAGTCGTAAGCAACTTTTCTACCTGCAGAGTCGGCTGGCAGGGGGGTGCGAGTAGATGCGGTTGCGGGATAATCATCTGTTGACGGTACTGACCGCCGGGATCGCCCTCGGCGCCCTCGGAGTGTTGCTGGCGGTCTGGGGCAATCCGGAAAACTCCGGGATCTGCGTCTCCTGTTTCATCGAAAACAGCTCAGGAGCCCTGGGATTTCATGGCAACGAGCGGATGCAGTACCTGCGTCCCGAACTGATCGGTTTTGTGCTCGGATCGACTCTGGCGGCCATCGCTTTTCGGGAATTTCATTCCCGCGGCGGCAGCGCCCCCTTGCCGCGGCTGGTCAGCGGGGTGTTTCTGATCGTCGGCTGCGCGATTTTCATCGGTTGCCCGATCAAACTGTTTCTGCGCCTGACCGCCGGTGACCTGACTGCGGTTGCCGGACTGCTTGGCCTGCTGGCTGGGGTCTGGGCCGGTCTTCGCGGTTTGGCTCACGGGGTGCACTTGGGACGCAACAGCCGGGAGCGGGGCGGAAGCGGCTTTCTGGTTCCTGGGTTTTTCCTGTTGCTGCTGGGGTTTTTATTGTTGCGGCCGGGCTTCGTGATTTTCTCCCAGGCCGGCAGTGGCGCACGGCATGCGCCGATGCTACTCTCCCTCGGCGCCGGTGGCTTGCTTGGGGCTCTAGCCCAGCGTAGCCGTTTTTGCATTACCGGCAGTCTGCGCGACACCCTGTTGATGGGGCGCAGGACACCGCTTCTTTGGGGGCTACTGGCCTTCGTTGGCGTGGCCGTGGCGTTGAACTTGGCCACTGGGCTGTTTCAGCCTGGTCTTTATGGCCAACCCGGGGCTCATCTGGAATTTGCCTGGAGTTTTCTCGGCATGTTGCTGGTCGGCTGGATTTCCGTGCTGATTGGCGGTTGTCCCTTCCGGCAGTTGATCAAGGCCGGGGAAGGGGATGCCGATGCGGGACTGGTGGTTCTCGGGATGTTTCTCGGTGGAGCGCTGGTCCAAACCTGGGGGCTCACGGCCACGGCTGCCGGGGTTCCGATGAACGGAAAAATTGCCCTTCTGGCCGGGTTGCTATTTGTTTTGGGAAGTTCACTACTGTTTAGGGAGCGGGCCGATTAATCCCGATTCGCCCCTGCTGTCTTGAAAGGATCTCTGTTTGAAACCATTGCTGCGGATACCCGACATCGTCTGGCGTGTGGAAAAACGTCGTGAAGCTGAAACCCTCGATGCCCTGGAGCGCGGGGAAGATGTTGCCGAGCGCGGGACGGTGATCCTGATCATCTCCGGCATGATGCACCAGCTCAATCTGGTCGGCGGAATGATCTGGTCGCGCTGCGACGGCAGTCGTACCGAGCAGCAGATCATCGAGGAGATGGCTGCCGAGTTCGATGTCGACCTCACCGTTCTGGCCGACGATGTCCATGAATTTATCGCCGATTTGCTGCAGCGGGGGTGGTTGACTCATGGCTGATAACTTCACCGACCTGTTTTCGGCGCCGCTGACCTTTAACTGGACCCTGTCCTATCGCTGCAACTTTTCCTGCTCCCACTGCTATAGTCGGGATGAGAAGGTTCCCGAGTTGCCAACCAGTGACATCCTGCGGATCGTCGACATTCTGGTTGAGAAACAGGTTCCCTTTATCAATTTCGGCGGCGGCGAGCCGCTGATTCGCGATGATTTGTACGAAGTTGCAGCCTATGCCAGCCAGCGCGGGCTGAATGTTTCCATGAACAGCAATGGCTGGCTGCTCGATCGTGCGGCGGCTCAGCGCCTCAAAGACGCTGGTTTCAAGAGTGTGGGGCTGTCTATCGACAGTTCCTGTGGCGCATCCCACGATGATTTCCGCAATATGCCCGGGGCTTTCGAGCGGGCGGTTGCCGCCCTCGATGCCTTGCGCGAGGTCGGGTTGAAGTCGACCATGAGTTCGGTGATTTCCCGCATTAACTTCCAGAGCTTTCGCGAGCTGTTGCAACTGGCCCGTGAGCATGGGGTCGGGCAGGTCTACCTGCATAATTTCAAATGCAGCGGTCGAGGTTTTAAAAACCGCGAAGAACTCGACCTGACCCCGGAAGAATGGAAGGCCTTCTACATCGAGGCTTTGGCGGTCAAGGCAGCGAGCAAGGATCTGCTGATATCCTTTGACGATCCGGTGATTGCCTCCTTGCCCGGGTACGATGAAAATCCTTTGGTAAAGGGAAGTACCTGTGGTAAACTTTCGCTAAACTTGCGTCCAAACGGCGATATTACCCCTTGCGGGTTCATACCTGTGGTGGTCGGTAACATTCTGACTGATGATTTTGACCATCTCTGGTACGAGTCGCCGGTTCTCAAGAAGATGCGCAGCAAAGAAGCTCAAGGCAAGTGCGCCGGCTGCGGAGCTTTTGAAGATTGTCTCGGTGGCTGTACCGCGCGCTCCTTTGCGACCACAGGAGATTTCGATCAACCGGACCCACACTGCTGGAAGTAGTGATTTTATGTTTAACGCTGGCATTGCCCGCAGGGTGAAGCGGGTTTAACCAGTCCCACAAGGTGCATAGACACCCTATCCCAAGGAGGTGAGGCCCATGAAAAAGTATGTGAAGCCCCAAGTTGTTGGTTCCTCGAACGTACACCCTTGCTAAACCCGGATTGTGGGGGTGGGGCTTGACCGCCCACCCCCATTTTCCTGCTCCCTGCCACTTAAAACCATGACCGCCCCGTCTTCTAGGCGGGGCGGTTTTGTCTTCTCGCCTCCAACTCAGGTACCCCATGGCCCTCGACCAGCTAGACACACCTTTGCGCATCAGTTGGGACTTTCACGGCAACGGCGAGCCAATGCCGGTTGAGCTCGTCGATTGTGTGGTCGAGCGTTTGCTGGAGGCCGGGGTCTTTTTTGTCACCCTGGAGAGGGAGCCGTTGCGCCATTCGCAGATTGCCAAGGTGCTCGAACGGTTGCTCGCCGGCGGTTGTCAATCTCTGGTGGTTTGCAGCGGCCGTTCCGAAGAGTTGGCTGTCCTCGGTTCGGCATTGCCCCTTCGGCGACTTTTTCTGGATATCTCCCGCTGGATCGAATCTGGAGCTTTGCTGCGAAAACCCTTGGCAGCGGTGGTGGAAGAGGTGCGTTCCAAAGGCCTGGAACCAGACTTTTATCTGGTTCCGAATACGGGAAATATCCTATTGATTCCAGAGCTTTTCGCCCTATGCCAGGCGCTTGGAATCGGGCGAATTAAATTGCCAAATAGCCCTTACGATGGTAGTTTGGCTGGCACTGAAGCAGGGCTTCTGCCGGGGCCGGATGACCTTGACCGGCTGGCGGATTTGCTGCAACAGGCGCCGCTGAATTCAAGCACAGGTGTCACCCTTGACATTCACGACCTGTTTCTTTGGGAACTGCTGCAGCCCTCCTTGGGGGGAGAGCGTGGGGAATATGGCGGCTGTCAGGCTGGCAACAGTCTCGGTCATATCGATTTTCGCGGCCAACTGCATCCCTGCTCCTCCTGGCCTCAACCGCTTGGGCTTTTGACCCAACAGTCGATCGAGACCTTGTGGGACTCGGCCTTGCGGCACCAGATTCGGGCCGAAATTGCAGCCAGTCCTAAGGGCTGTCTTGGTTGTGGCGATTATCCGATCTGCTTTGGTGGCTGTCGCGGTTTGGCGCGAAGTTTGAATAAACAGGCAGGTGAACGTGATCTGCTCTGCCGTGGGCCACGTCCACACCGTTCCTGACCCTGAACTTCGGGATGAGCATGTCGATATACCTGGATAACGCAGCCACATCTTTTCCCAAGCCTGAAACCGTCTACCAGGCGGTCGATCAGGCCCAACGCCAGCTCGGAGCCAATCCGGGGCGGGGAGGACATCGCTTGGCCCTGGATGGGGCCCGACTGGTGTTCGAAACCCGCGAGGCTCTGGCCGAGTTTTTCGGAATCAACGATTCCAGCCGCATTGTTTTTACCAACAATGCCACTTCGGCGATCAATCAGGCCCTGTTTGGACTCTTGCAGCCCGGCGACCGGGTCGTCACCAGCAGCATGGAACATAACTCCGTCACCCGGCCACTGAGAGTGCTGCAGGAGCGCGGGGTTCAGGTGGTCAAGGTGGCCGCTGACCGCTTCGGGCGGATCGATCCGGCGGAGCTGCGCAAAGCCTGCAGCGAGCCGACCCGAATGGTGGCCTTGTCCCACTGTTCCAACGTAACCGGGACCCTGCAACCGTTGGAGGAGATCGGTCCCTGGTGTCGCAAACAGGGGATTTTGCTGCTGGTTGATGCCGCCCAGAGCGCCGGGATTTTCCCGCTGCACGTCGAAGCTCTTGGTATCGATCTGCTCGCCGTTCCCGGGCACAAGGGGTTGCTTGGCCCCTTGGGAACAGGTTTGCTCTATGTGCGGCCAGGGCTGCAGCTGACTCCGCTCATGTACGGAGGGACGGGTGGCAACTCCGCCTCCGACCTGCCAATCGCTGAAATGCCCGATCGGCTGGAGTGCGGCACTCTGAATGCCACCGGGCTTGCCGGGCTCAAAGCCGGAGTCGAGTACCTGCAGGCTCAAGGGATTGACCGTCTGCGCGCCCTTGAAGTCGCTTTGATGAAACAGTTGATTGAGGGATTGCGGCAGATTGACGGGGTGAATCTCTACGGTCCCCTGGATCCTTCCCGCCATGGTGCCGTGTTGTCCTTCAATCTGCAGGGTGTTGATCCTGCCGAACTCGGTTATCGCCTGGATCACGATTTTGATATCCTGGTGCGGGTCGGTCTGCATTGTTCTCCCGACGCCCATCGCAGCATCGGAACCTTTCCCCGCGGTACGGTGCGGGTCAGCCCCGGGCATTTCAACACCTGTGCTGACATTTCCCATCTGCTGACCGCAGTCACCGCTTTGGCCGCCGAGTCTCGAGATTGATTTCCAGGTCTTTCTGCAAAGGAGTGAGCTCTATGTCTTCCGTTGTCCGTCTGTGGTTGTCGGTGCTGCTGGTTGTCGTTTTTGCTGCCTGTTCCATTGCTCCCGATAACCCGGTAAGCCGTGAAGAGTTGATGCGGACCCAGATGTTCAAGCGCTACGTCATCGATGAATCGCCGGAGCAGATTCTCAACGTGCTAAATACCCAGGGAGAGGTTATTCTTGAAGGCAAGCGCAATGTCCAGGGGGGAAAAACGGCACCGGTTTACATCAAGGTGCTGGCAACCTCTCTGGGCCTTGAGGTTTCCGATTACGAGCGTTAATGACCGGTTGTTCTGATGGCAGTGAAATTGTGGGAGACTTTTATGAAAAAAATCTATGTTCTCGATACCAATGTCCTGCTTCACGACCCCCAGGCGATGTTTCGTTTCGTCGACAATGATCTGGTGATTCCGATTACCGTCATCGAGGAGATTGACGGCTTCAAGAAAGACTCTAATGAAATAGGCCGAAATGCCCGCCACATCTCCAGAATTCTCGATGGGTTCAGAGCCAAGGCGTCGCTGATGAAGGGGGTGCCGCTGGAAACCGGTGGGGTGCTGAAAGTTGCACTCTATACCGAAGATGCGATGAAACGGCTCCCCCCGGAACTGCGCTCCGAGCGGGGTGACAATCGTATTCTTGCGGTGGCGCTTCACCTTAAGGAGACCAGCAAGTGCCCGGTCGTTTTTGTGACCAAGGATACCAACCTGCGGATCAAGGCCGACGCTGTCGGGCTGATCGCCCAGGACTACGAATCCGATAAGGTTTCCATCGACGACCTCTATACCGGCACCGCGCAGCTTGAGGTGGACAAGGAGGTGGTCGATCGCTTTTACGGGCAGGGGTATGTCGATCTCGAGGGGGACTTCCTCCCCAATCAATGCATTACCCTGGTCGACGAGGTCAATCCCTCCCATACCGCTATCGGCCGCTATCATGGACCCTTGCAGCGGTTGATGCCACTGGTCCGGCCACCCAAGGAAGGGACCTGGGGGATTCACCCCCGCAACCGGGAACAGCAGTTCGCTCTTGATCTGCTGTTCAATGACGACATTCAACTGGTCACTCTGGTCGGCAAGGCCGGCACCGGCAAGACCTTGTTGGCGATTGCCGCCGGTCTCTACAAATCGGCCGATCAGGGGAGTTTCAGTCGACTGCTGGTCTCCCGCCCGGTTTTCCCCATGGGCCGCGATCTCGGCTTTTTGCCGGGGGACGTGGAAGAAAAGCTGGCGCCCTGGATGCAGCCGATTTTCGACAATGTCGATTTGCTGCTGGGGGCGGTTGAAGAGCGCGGCAAACGCAAACGTGGCTATAAGGAATTGGTCGACATGGGGTTGCTGGAAATCGAGCCTTTGACCTATATCCGCGGCCGTTCGATTCCTAAGCAGTACATGATCGTCGATGAGGCCCAGAACCTGACACCCCACGAGATTAAAACCATCGTGACCCGAGCCGGGGAGGGGACCAAGATCGTCTTGACCGGCGACCCCTACCAGATCGATAATCCCTATGTCGATGCCTCAAGCAACGGCCTGACCTACGTGGTGGAAAAGTTCAAGGGACAGGAGATTGCCGGCCATGTCACCCTGAGTAAAGGGGAGCGCTCGGCCCTGGCCGAGTTGGCTGCCAATCTGCTGTAAAAACTGTATTCAGAATTCAAAAGTTTGAATCGGGGCCGAGCCGGTTTGTCGTCCGATTTCTGGATTCTGTCTTCTGGAAACATGACTCCTATGCTCCTGCTTGCAATTGAATCGTCCTGCGATGAAACTTCGGCGGCCGTCGTGCGTGACGGCCGTCACGCGTTATCCAACGTCATCGCCTCCCAGATTGATGTGCATGCCCGCTACGGCGGGGTGGTGCCCGAACTCGCCTCCCGCAAGCATGTGGAGGCGATCACCCCGGTCATTGACGAGGCCCTGGCCGTGGCCGGTGTCGAGTTGGCCCAGATCGAGGGGGTGGTGGTGACCCGTGGCCCAGGTCTGGTCGGGGCGTTGCTGGTCGGGCTGTCGACCGCCAAGGCGCTGGCCTTCGCCCGCCAGATTCCCCTGGTCGGGGTGCACCACATGGAGGGGCATATCCTGGCCCCGCTGCTGGAGCAGGAGTTGGAGTTCCCCTACCTGGCCCTTGCGGTCTCCGGCGGCCATACTCACCTCTACCGGGTCGATGGAGTCGGCCGTTACCGCACTCTGGGTCGCACCCTGGATGATGCCTCCGGGGAAGCTTTCGACAAGGTGGCCAAGCTGCTGGGGCTACCCTATCCCGGCGGAGTGGTGATCGATCGCCTGGCGGCCAAGGGCAATCCTTCCGCCATCGCTTTTCCCCGCCCGCTTCTGCATCAGGACAACTGCGATTTCAGCTTCAGCGGCATCAAGACCGCGGTGCTGAACTATGTCAAGAAACAATCCGCTCCCGTTACCGGCAAACACCTGGAAGACCTGGCCGCGAGTTTTCAGGCTGCGGTGGTGGAAGTGCTCTGTCGCAAAACCCTGCGCGCCGCTCGGGCCGAAGGTCTGCAGCGAGTCGTGGTGGCCGGCGGAGTCGCCTGCAACAGTGGGCTGCGTGCCGGCATGGGGGCGATGGCTGCGGCGGAAGGACTTCAAGTAGTGTTCCCTTCTCCTGGATTGTGCGGCGATAATGCGGCCATGCTGGGGGTCGCAGGTGACTGGTATCTGAGCCATGGCCAGCAGGCCCCCCTTGATTTGAATGCCCTTGCGAGTTGGCCGCTGGATCGGGCCGGTCTCGGCGGAGCCTTGAACGCGCAGCACTCCCAGGCAGGGTAATCATGTACAGGCGTTGGTCATTGGTTCGCCAGGGCAAACTCAACCTGCTGCGCTTTTTGCGTCTGCAGGGGGCTCCCGATGAAATCGCCAAGGGGATGGCCATTGGGATTTTTATCGGTATGACTCCGACCCTTGGGTTCCAGATGCTCATTGCGATTTTTGTCGCCATCTGGCTCAAAGAAAATAAGATTGCCGCAGCGCTCGGGGTCTGGATCACCAACCCGGTGACAGCCGCACCGATTTATGCCCTGGAATACGAATCCGGCCGCCGTCTGCTGCAGATGGCCCCCCTGCGGTTTCCCGAGGAACTGACTTTCGCGGCGATGAAAACCCTTGGTTGGGACCTGATGGTCCCGCTTTTGTTCGGCAGCCTCATCTATGCTGTCATCTGTTCGATCATCGCCTACGCAGTGACCCTGCGATTTATCCCCTTCTTCAAAACCTGGCGCGTGCCCCGCTGGCCACGTCGCCGTACCCCAAAAATCTGACAGTCCCTTCTATTTTTAATAACTCGGGGGGCGATCAATGATCCCCCGGTGAAAGCGTAACCAAGATGGACCATCGTCCGAAAAAACGTTTCGGCCAGAACTTTCTCAAAGACGAGTCGGTCGTTTCCGCCATTTTGCAGGCCGCCGAACTCAGCGACGGTGACCGGGTCCTGGAAATCGGGCCCGGACTCGGCGCCCTGACCGATCGGATGCTCCCCCTGGTCAAGGAGCTCAAAGTCATGGAACTCGATCAGGATCTGATCGAGCGCCTGGAGCAGCGCCCGGCCACCCACCTGAAAGTCCTTGCCGGTGACGCCCTGCGCCTCGATTGGCCGGCCCTGCTGGCTGAACCCCCTTACAAACTGGTCGCCAATCTTCCCTACAACATCTCCAGCCAGATTGTTTTCAAGATTCTTGATCACCACCAACTGTTCAGTCGGTTGGTGCTGATGTTCCAGAAAGAGGTGGGCGACCGCCTGAGCGCCCCTCCCGGCAATCGGGATTACGGCATTCTCTCGGTGCTCTGCCAGCTGCATTTCGATGTTCGGCGCTTACTCACGGTGCCGCCAGGGGCTTTTCATCCCGTCCCCAAGGTGACCTCGGCGGTGCTGGTCTTCACCCCCCTGGGGGCCCCGCGGGTCGAAGTCAGCGACGAGAAGTTTTTCCGCCGGGTAGTCAAGGGAGCCTTCGCCCAAAGGCGCAAGACCCTGCGCAATACCCTGAGTGCCTCGGGTTTCGGCGGCCCGCATCTGGAGCCGCTGTTAAAATCCCTCGATATCGATCCGGTCCGCCGTGGTGAAACCCTGTCGCTGGAGGAGTTCAGCCGTCTCACCATTGGACTGCAGGGAGTTGCCGGTCTTGGCGGCGAAGACTTGGACGCTAACAATTTTGGAGAGTAAACCGATGGCGCAACTGTTTGCCCGCATCAATGGCCAGCCAATCATGCAACGGGATCTGGAGAACTGCATGCAGGGGTTCGCCATGGAGCTGTTTCGCAAACCTCTGGACCGACTTGCGGCCGATGACTATGAGGAAGTGCAGAGTCTTGCCCGGGAGAAAGTGGTGGCCCGGGAGCTGATTTTTCAGGCGGCTTTGGCGGCCGGGGTGGTTGCGGCCGAGACCGAGGTGTTGGAAGAAATCGGCCGGCTGATGAAAAACTTCCCTGATCCTCAGTCCTTCTACGCCACGTTGGAGAAGGCCGGCATTGATCCGATGGCTTATCATCGCATGGTGCGTCAGGATATGACCGTCAACCAGATGACTGAGCGGGAGTTGCGGGGATTACCTGACCCCGATGCCGTCGCCATCGCCGAAGCCTACCGGTTGCACCCGGAAAAAATGAGTCGCTCGGCCCGGGTGCGGGCCTGCCATCTGTTGTTGCGCTGCACAGCTGAGAATCGCCAAGAGGTCACCGCACGCTTGGAGGAAATAAAGCAACGTGCCCTTGAGGAAAATTTTGCCGAGTTGGCCCGGACCCATTCCCAGTGCCCGAGTGCCGAACGCGGGGGCGATCTCGGGTTTTTTAAGCCCGGCGCCATGATCAAGGCCTTCGAGGATGCAGCCTTTTCCCTTCCCATCGGTGTGGTGAGCGAGATCGTGGAAACCCCCTTCGGCCTGCATCTGATCAAGGTGCTGGCGCGGGAAGAGAGCACCCCGCGAAGTTTGGAGGAAGCCAGTGAGGATATTCGCGCCCTGCTCAAGGAGCAGGCAGCCGCCAGGCATTTGCGGGCCTGGGTCGATGGCTTGCGAGCTGGCGCGAAAATCGAATACCCGGCCTGACCCTCCAGTCATTCGGCCCCGGCCAACTCCGGGGCCGTTTTTTTGTTCACAAAAACTAGCCCGGCAACTTTTGGCCCAGAGGTTTGTCAAGGCACGGTTCATCTATTAGACTTACTTGGATGGAATCGCCCTGCTCCCACCATACAGGGAGTGTTAATTGACCTTTCAAAGGGGGAGAATGATGCGCAGCGATGCATTCAAGCGACACCGCAAAGCCCAGGAAGTCTTAGGGCAAAGCCTGGCGAAAGCTGCTGATCAGTTGCTGGCGGAGTTGGGCGAGCAGCAGGGACCCATGGCAGTTGCCTTGCTGAATGAGCTGCAGTCCCACACCCCCATTGCTTACCTGCAGGCCTGGTCCACAGGGGAGTTGGTTGCTCTGGTGGGGGAGTTTTTCGGCTTTCTGGGGCTTCGCCCGGAACCCGTCCTGGTCTCTATCCTCCCTGCGACCGCGGGGCGAGGTGCGCTGCTGCTGACCAATACCCTTGACGCCCCCTACCTGGTCGACGGCATTCAGCTCGAACTGCGGCGCCAGAATCAGTCGTTCCAGGTTGTTTCTCACCCGATCCTTGCCGTGACCCGGGAAGGTGGCCGGTTGCAGCGCCTGGGGGGGTTGAAGTCTCCCGGGGTGCGGGAGTCCTTCGTTGTCATCGAGCTGGAGGATTTCGCCCCCGAGCGCGAAAAGATGCTGATTTTCGGGGTCATAAACTCTCTGCAGCAGACCTTGACGGTCGATCAGGATGGTCCCCGCTTGCTGCAGGCGATGCAAACCTGCGCCGCGAGCAAGGAGGTCGAACGCCACCGGGATTTCTGGCAGTGGTTGCAGCAGGGGAATTTTCTGCTGTTTTCCTGGCAACAACTCGAGATGCGTGCAACGGCCACCGGAGTGGAGGTGCGGCAAACCCCCCAGGGGTGCTGCGGCCTGGCCCCCGAGTTGACCCAGATCAGGGAAGATGTTTGGACCGAGCTGCAGCAGCCGGCTATGGCCCTGCAGCGCCTACAGCGCAAAGAAGCCATGGTGGTTGAACCGCTGGATCGTCCCAGCCCGATTCATCGCAGCGATCCCCTGGTTTATCTCGGTGTACGCGAGGAATTGGGCGACGGTCTTTGGCGGGAGCAAGCCTTTCTCGGTCTGTTCACCAAGCAGGCCGTTGATGAGTTGACCTTCAACGTCCCGCCGCTGCAGCGGCGGATTGAAGCCGCCCTGGAAACTCTGGCAATCCCCGTCAATTGCCATGACTGGCGAAAAACCATCGATATCCTCAATACCTTTCCCAAGGTCGAACTCTTCTTCATGAGTCAGGAAGACCTGCTGGAAACGGTACGTTCCTTTACCGTGCTCTATCGGCACGGCGCGGTCAAGGTTGTCGCCACCCGCACTCCGGCGGTGCGTGGGTTGACCCTGCTGGTGATCATGCCCCGGAGGTTTTATAGCGAAGAAGCAATGGCCCGGGCGGAAAAATATCTCTGCCGGATTTTCGAAAGTCCTTCCGCTGCTACCCAGATCATCCATGTCTCCGAGGCCTATCTCAGTCTTCACGTGGCCCTCCATCCGCAGCAGGATGAACTTCCTTTTGACCTCGACCGGATCGAATCCAATCTGACCCGAATCTGCCGGCCCTGGGATCTGCGGCTGCAGCAGCAACTGGAGCAACGACTGGGTGGCGGCGAAAGTTCCCGGCTCTGGCAGCGTTACCAGCAGGCCTTTTCCCGGGAGTACCGGCATCTGTTGCATCCGCGCTTCGCCCTGCGTGACCTGCTGGCGCTGGAACAGGTCCTCGCCACCGGCAAGGAGCGCTTCGATCTCTGGGGGCCCTTTGCCGGCACCGAGCCCTTCTACCGCCTGCAGTTCTACAGCGATAAGGCCAGCTACCTGAACGAGTTGATGCCGTTTCTGGAAAATCTCAACCTTTGCGTTATCGATGAGGTCGATTTTTCCCTGCGGATCGAAGACAGAAAACTCTTCATCAAATCCTTTGCGGTGCGGGAATGCACGGGCGGCCTGACTCTCTCCGGTTTGCGGCAGAATCTGCTCGACGCTCTCGATGCCTTGCGCCACGGCGCCTGCGGCAACGATTATCTCAATCGGCTGCTGGTTCTGACCGGGCTCTCCTGGCAGCAGCTCGATATCTTCCGCGGCTATCGCAATTATCACTTTCAGCTTGGTTCCAGCTACAGCATGCGCAGCGTCGCCTTCGCCCTGATCAATCACCCCGCGGTGGCGCTGCTGCTCTATCGCTATTTCGAAGGGCGGTTTCTCGACGACCCCCGCTGGGCCGACCCCTTGGTGCGGGAGGAGGAAGCCCTATCGCCGATTCGACAGCAACTCGTTCAGGCCCTGGAGCGGGTGGAGGATGTCAACGAAGATGCGATCCTGCGGCTGCTGTTCAATCTGATCGATTCCACGGTGCGCACCAACTTCTTTCTGCGTCGGAGCTCGGACGATTATTTCTTTGCTTTCAAAATCAGCGCCCTGGGGATCATCGACATGCCGGCGCCGCGGCCGTTGTATGAAATCTACGTACATGCTGCCAGCATGGAAGGGATTCATCTGCGCGGCGGCAATGTTGCCCGGGGCGGAATCCGCTGGTCCAACCGCCCCGATGATTTCCGCACCGAGATTCTTGGGTTGATGAAAACCCAGATGACCAAAAATGCTCTGATCGTCCCGGTCGGTTCCAAGGGCGGTTTTATCGTCAAAACCCCCTGGACCAGTCGGGAGGAAGGTGCGGCACTCTCCAAGGCCGCCTACCAAACCCTGATGCGTGGCCTGCTTGATCTGACCGACAACCGGATCGAAGAGCGGGTTGAGCATCCACATGGGGTGGTTTGCTACGACGATTTCGACCCCTACCTGGTGGTCGCCGCCGACAAGGGGACGGCGCATCTCCCCGATACCGCCAACGGCGTCAGTCAGGAGTATGGCTTCTGGCTCGGCGATGCCTTCGCCAGCGGTGGTTCCCGCGGTTACGATCACAAAGTCCTCGGCATTACCGCTCGCGGCGCCTGGGAATGCGTCAAACGGCACTTTCGGGAAATGGGACGGGATATTCAGCAGCAACCCTTCACGGTGGTCGGCGTGGGGGATATGAGTGGCGACGTGTTTGGCAACGGCATGCTGCTTTCCCGGCAGATCCGGCTGTTGGCCGCCTTCGACCACCGGCATATCTTCCTTGATCCCGACCCCGATCCGGAGTGCTCCTGGGTCGAACGGCAACGGTTGTTCAATCTGCCGCGGTCGAGCTGGGCCGATTATGATTCACAGCTGATCTCCGCCGGCGGCGGGGTTTACCCCCGGGATGCCAAAGAGATTCCCCTTTCGCCGGCGGTGCGGGAGTGGCTCGGGGTGCGGCACGCCTCCCTCGATGGCCAGGGGCTGATCCGCCTGCTGCTGGGGGCGCCAATCGATCTGTTCTGGAATGGCGGTATCGGCACCTATTACAAAGCCAGCAGCGAAAAACAGGAGGATGCCGGAGATCGGGCCAACGACGGGGTGCGCCTGGACGCCACCCAGTTGCGGGCCAAGGTGATCGGGGAGGGGGGGAACCTGGGGATGACCCAGCGGGCCCGCATCGAATACGCTTTGGCCGGCGGTCGGCTCAATACCGATGCGGTCGATAACTCGGCCGGGGTTGACTGCAGCGACCATGAGGTCAATCTGAAGATTTTGATGCAAACCCTGATGAGCTCAGGCGAAGTCCAGTCGCTGGAAGAGCGGGACGAGCTGCTCTCCAGCATGACCGATGAAGTTTGTGAAGCGGTGCTGGAGAATAATTACGGCCAAAGTCTCTGCCTGAGTCTGGACCAGTTGCGGGCTCGAAACGAGGTCGAATCCTACCTGGAGTTGACCGATCGCCTGAGCTCTGCCGGTCTGCTTGATCGGCGGGGGGAATGTCTCCCCTCTGGTAAGGACGTTCGAGCCCGGGAATCCGCGACCTTGGCTCGTCCGGAACTGGCCATCCTGATGGCCTACAGCAAGATGCAACTGTATCAGGCCCTGCTGACCAGCAGCCTGCCGCAGAGCGAAGGACTTGAGGAGCTCTACCGCAGTTATTTCCCAGCCCGGGCGCAGCAGTTGTTTGGCGCCCGCCTCGCCAGTCATCCCTTGGCGCGGGAGATCGCCGCCACGGTGGTGACCAATCGGGTGATCAACCAGGCGGGCAGTCCTCTGCTCAGCCATCTGGCGGGGAAAACCGGCGCCAGCCTGGTGCAGGTGTGTGCGACCTATCTCACCCTCGATCAGGTGTTTTCCGCCGCAGCTTTGCGCCAGCAACTCTACCAATTGGATAATCTCTGCCCGGCCGAAGAACAGGCCGCCTTGCTACTGCGGCTGGAAAATTTGCTCGCCTCCCAGGTGGCTTGGGCCCTGGAACACGAACTGGAGTTGGAGCCGGAGAGGGCGACGGTGGATGCTCTTCGCCAGCAGGCCAGGACGCTGGTCGACTCCCTGGGAGAGGTGCTCGATATCAGTGCCAGCGCGGCTCTGCAGTTGGAGCAGGAGCGGTTGACGAAGCTCGGTCTGGCCGAGCAGCCAGCCAGGACGCTGGCTCAACTAACCGTTATGGAACATTTTCTGGCGGTGGTTTCCTTGGTCGAAGCCAGCGGTAAACCGCTGCCAATGGTGGCCAAGTCCTACAATGAAGTACGGCATTATTTCGGTCTGGATGAGTCCCTCGCTGCCATGCGGGCGGTTCCTTTGCGTGACCGTTGGGACCGCCAGGCGCTGCATGCTCTGCAGGGTGGGCTCAATGCCACCTGCTACCGGCTGGCCTTGGCGGTCTGGACCCAGGCCGACGGCCATCTTGGTGGCTATCTCGGGGTCCGCCGGGCCAAGGTCAAATTCTACCTGGCACTGCGCGATGCGGTTCGCCGTGAGGTTTCCGGAAATTTCCATCCTTTCCTGTCCCTGGCTCGGAGCCTGGAGGGGTTGTTGGGATAATTTTGACTATTTAGCTGCCCGGCGGGACGATTCATGGCATAAACATAGGCCTTTGTTTCGTTCTTCCGCAATTTTTCGGAGACTATGATGAAAAAACAGCAACTCGGCCCCTGTATTACCTTTTTTCCTCAACCCACGACCTTGATTTCGACCCTGGGGGAGGATGGTCGCTGCAATTTGATGACCGCATCCTGGGGCGGAATCGTCAGCAAAACACCGCCGACCTTTGGGCTTTCGCTGCACCATGGCCGGGAAACCTATGCCAATATCCGCCGCAGCGGCGAGTTCGTGGTCAACATGGTGCCGGCAAATCTGGCGGTCGAGGCCGATTATTGTGGGCTCAAGTCCGGGCGGGATGTTGACAAGGCGGCGGTTGCCGGTCTGGCCCAGGAGCCGGCCCAACTGGTGGCACCACCGTTACTGGTGTCGTCACCCCTCTGTCTGGAATGCCGATACCTGCAAGAGGTCGAGTTGGGAGATTATCGCCTGGTGATTGGGGAGATCCTGCAGGTCCACGCCGCCGCCGAGGCTATTGATCCGAGTGGCAAACTCGATGCCGCCGGGTTTAATCCGCTGGTCTACCTGGGGGGGATTCGGGAATACTGGTCCTTGGGTGAAAAGGTGGCCACGGCCTATCAGGATGGGAAAAAGTATATCCCCTGAGGCGCCGGGCATCCGGGGGAGTCGTTGATTGCCTTGGCCATTTTTTAATGATTGGACAAGAAAGCTCCGATGTGCTATTCACTGAGGCGTTTTTTTCGTATACGTTGTCGACCGGCCCGGAACCCGTACTGGAGCCATCGGGTCGACACAAGGGTTACACACGTGGGGCGAAATACCGCCTGGATCTGCAAGGACCGGGACGGAAGGCGATAGCAAACAGGCAGGGAGTCGCTCCTGTGTCTGCACCTGTGCCTTTCGGACCGCTTCCGGAGGGTTTTTCTTTTTCGCGGAGATTGCGACAAATGAAACAGCGCACCGTACTCGATATTCAAAAAATGAAGGTTGATGGCGAGAAGATTGCCGTCTTGACTGCCTATGATTATCCCTTCGCCCGGCTGATGGATGCTGCCGGTATCGATATTATTCTGGTCGGTGATTCGGTCGGTTCGGTGGTCAGCGGCTACGACAACACCCTGCCGGTAACCATGGAGGAGATGCTCTACCATACCCGGGCGGTGGTGCGCGGCACGCAAGGCGCCTTGGTCGTCGCCGATATGCCGTTTCTTTCCTATCAGGTCGATCTGCGGGATGCGCGGTTCAATGCCGGGCGTTTGGTCAAAGAAGGGGGCGCCCAGGCGGTCAAGCTTGAAGGCGGAACCAACGTGGCAGAGACCATTCGGGCCATCGTCGCCATGGACATCCCGGTGGTCGGCCATATCGGCCTGACTCCCCAATCGATTCACCGCATGGGGGGCTTCCGGGTCCAGGGCAAGCAGGAAGAGCAGGCCCGCAGGCTGCTCGCCGATGCCAAGGCGGTGGAGGCGGCCGGAGCCTTTGCGGTGGTGCTCGAAGGGATTCCCGCACCTCTGGCCCAGGAGATCACCGCGGCCCTGAGCATCCCCACCATCGGCATCGGCGCCGGCGTCCACTGTGACGGCCAGGTGCTGGTCATTCACGATATCCTCGGCCTGTGCGAAAAGTACTCCCCCAAGTTCGTCAAGCGCTATGCCGATGTCTCTGGTATCATTAGCGAGGGGATTCAAAGCTACATCACTGACGTCAAGGAGGGGAGTTTTCCCGGCCCCGAACACAGTTTCAAATAAATCCAGCCCAGGAGTGAACAACTCAAATGGAAATCTTCACCAACCTTCGCGCGATACAAAACCGCTGCAGCGCCGAACGCGCCGCCGGTCGCACGATCGCCTTTGTTCCGACCATGGGATTTCTGCATGAGGGGCATCTCTCTTTGCTCCGCGAAGGCCGGGAGCGGGGTGATCTGCTGGTGCTGTCGATTTTCGTCAACCCGACCCAGTTTGGCGCCGGCGAAGACCTCGACAGCTACCCTCGGGACCTTGGTCGCGACGTCGACCTGGCCCGTTCCGCCGGCACCGACCTGATTTTCGCTCCCGAAGCTGCCGACATGTATCCTTCAGGCTATGCCACTTTTGTCGACGTGGAAGGCCTCGGCGACAGCCTCTGCGGTGGCAGTCGGCCCGGGCATTTTCGCGGCGTGACCACGGTGGTGAGCAAGCTGTTCATGCTGGTGCAGCCCCATGTGGCGCTGTTTGGGCAAAAGGATTTTCAGCAGTTGGCGATCATTCGTCAGATGACCCGGGATCTCAACCTGGCGGTGGAGATTGTCGGCATGCCGATCGTTCGGGAGGCCGATGGCCTGGCCATGAGTTCGCGCAATGTCAATCTCAGCCCAGGGGAGCGGCAGCAGGCTTTGGCCCTCTCCGACGCCTTGCGAGAGGCTCAGGCTTTGTTCCTGGCGGGTGAAACCTCGGCGGCGGTGGTGCTGCAGGCGGCCCAGGAACGGATTGCCCGGGAGCCCGATGCCCGCATCGATTATATTGAGGTCTGCCACCAGACCACCCTGGCCGAGATGACCACCATCACCCCGGATTCGTTGATGTTGCTGGCGGTTCGGATCGGCAGCACGCGCCTGATCGACAATGGCCACCTGTTCGCCCGGCGCTGATATGGAAATGCAGGCACCGGCAGCCTCAGGTTGATTCATCTTTAAGCCCCGCGACGGGGATTTGAAAAAGGCAATTTAACGGGTGGCTATTCTTTACCTCGCGCGATTCCTGCTCCCCATTGGCGCTCCGCCTATCGATGATGGCGCGCTACTGGTGGACAATGGACGCATCGCTGATGTCGGCCCTGCCAACCTCCTGCGTCAGGCTTATCCCCGGGCCGAGCTCTGCGATTTCGGCGCGGCCATCCTGCTCCCGCCACTGGTCAATGCCCACGCTCACCTTGAACTGACCTCCTTTCCCGAATGGGCAGCCAAACTTGGCGAGACTTCCGCTGCCGTTTCCTTTGTCGACTGGATCAAGCGGGTCATCAGGGTTAAGCGCGGTACCGATCTTGACCGGTTTCTTCCCTCTTTGCGCGCCGGGATCCAACAATCCCTGGCCTCCGGCACCGGGGCGGTGGGGGATATCCTCTCCTTCTTTCCGGCCCGAACCGGCTATGAAAGCAGCCCCCTGCGCGGCACCCTGTTTCTGGAAACCCTCGGCCGCGATCCGGCACAGGGGCGCAAAATCCTCCAGGGGATCGGCGGAGTACTCGACGAGAAAACTGTCGGCCTGCTGCAGCTTGGCCTCTCCCCTCATTCACCTTACACTCTGTCGCTGGAATATCTGCAGGCAGTGCTCGACTATGGCCGCCGCCGAAGGGTGCGCCGTTCCATCCATTTGGGGGAATCGCCGGCGGAAGCGGTCTTCCTGGCCGATTCGGCCGGGGAAATAGCGACCATGCTCTTTCCCCATGTCGGTTGGCAGGAGATGCTCCCCCCTCCGGCGCGGCGCTCTCCGGTGGCCTATTTGGGCGAGGCCGGTGGCTTGAACCCGGAAATCCTGCTGGTGCACGGCGTCCAGGTAAACAATGAGGACGCCGCCGCCATCGCCGCGACTGGAGCGACCATGGTTCTCTGCCCCCGCTCCAATGCCCGGCTTGAGGTCGGCACCGCGCCGGTCGAGTTGTATTTGCGCCATGGAGTCAACCTCGCCCTGGGGACCGACAGCCTGGCGAGTTGCGACTCTCTTTCCATCTGGGATGAAATCGCCTTTGCCCGTCAGCAGTATCACCCCTGGATAACCTCTGAACATTTATTACGGATGGCAACCCTGAATGGCGCCCAGGCCCTCGGTTTGGTGGGTGAAATGGGATCGCTCACGCCGGGATGGGGGGCGCATTTCCAGGTATTGCGACCGGCCACCTTGCCAGCGCTGTCCGGGTTGGCGAATTTTCTCAGTAGCCCCGGGCGCACTGCCGAGGTAGCCGCCCTTTACCTGGCCGGCCGGGACGTGTTGCAAAAACGCTGAGGAGTCCGTATAATCCCCGGGCTTTTCACTCCTGGGAGTTTATAGACAACTTATGCTTGGTCCTGGCGGAATTAGTCATTTTATAAAAAGCAAGCTCAAGGCCTACCTGCTGGCCGGCTTGCTGGTTGCCGGTCCCATCGGTCTGACCGTATTCGTTATTCACTGGATTGTCGGCTTGATGGACGGCCTGCTGTTGGCCGTCCTGCCAGAGCGCTACCAACCGAACAACCTCTTTGGCTTTGGCGTTCCTGGCGGCGGACTTGTCGCCACAGTGCTGGTGTTGATTCTGGTGGGATTCCTGGCCACCAATATCTTCGGCCGCAGTCTGGTTCGAGCCATGGAAAATCTGGTCTGCCGCATCCCGCTGGTCAAAGGGGTTTACACCCTGTTCAAACAGGTTGCCGACACTCTGTTTGTCGGCGATCGGCAGGGATTCCGTAAAGTTGTGCTGATCGAATATCCCCGCAAAGGGATCTGGACTATCGCTTTCATGACCGGCTTGACCAGCGGTGAGCTCCCTCGGCAAATCGGCCGGCGGGTCATCAATGTTTTCGTTCCGACCACCCCCAACCCCACCTCTGGATTTTATCTTCTGGTTCCCGAAGAGGACGCCAAAGTTCTGGACATGAGTGTTGAAGATGCTTTCAAACTCATTGTCTCGGGCGGTATGGTGACTCCGCAGGAAAAGCCGGTGAAGGTTGCCGGCAGTGGGGAACTGAAGGTGGTCCCCTCCGATGACGGAGCCGAAACCATATGATGGAAGAATCCGGTACCATCGTAGAAGTAAAAGCCAACCAGATCGCAGTGGTGCTCTGCCAGAAGACCAGCGCCTGCAACCATTGCGCGTCCAAATCCTCCTGCATCAGCGGCGATGACAAGGGCGCAATGCAGGTCAGTGCTCACAACCCCTTAAATGCCCAAATTGGCGATCGGGTCAAGCTGGTCACCAGCAGTCGGGTGTTCCTGAGTTCCTCATTTATCCTCTATATCGTGCCTTTAATCGCCCTGGTGATTGGGGCGGTGATCGGGCAAATGGTTGGCGAGCGCATCCCCCAAGGGCCCGACCCCAACCTGCTCGCTGCCATTATCGGTTGCGCTTTTCTGGCCGGCAGTTTTCTGACCATCCGCATCGGTACCCGGGCTCTGCCGCCGGAAGATTATATGCCGAGTATTACTGAAATTCTGACAGCGGAAGAAAACCCGCTAGCCGGGCAGGCCGATGACCATTAAAATTATTGCCAACAACAAAAAAGCCTGGCACGACTACTTCATCGAAGATGTCTATGAAGCCGGCCTGGTGCTGACCGGAACCGAGGTCAAGTCGATTCGCCTTGGCAAGGTCAATCTCAAGGAAGCCTACTGCCGAATCAAAAATGGCGAGGTCTTCATCAACAATATGAACATCAGCCCCTACGAACAGGGCAACCGGGAAAACCCCATTGATCCGACCCGGATGCGCAAGCTGCTGTTGCATCGCACCGAGATTGGCAAACTGATTCGTCTGGTCGATGAAAAAGGTTTTACCTTGGTTCCGACCAAAATTTATCTGAAAAACAGCCTGATCAAGCTGGAAGTCGGGGTCGCCAAAGGGAAAAAACTGCACGACAAACGGGAAACCCTCAAGCAAAAGGAAGCCGATCGTGAGACCTCCCGGGCCATTCGTGAGCACAATCGCTAACCCATCGCGAGGCTTGGTTTTTTGGCCAGGCTGTGGCATAATGGCCACGTTACATATTTGAAGAGATTTCAGTTAACCATCGAAGATAAATCAACAACGATTTGGGGGTGCAAAGGTTTCGACGGGGGTTTGAAACGAAAGTGGCACGCCGGGGACGCCAGTGGGCCTCGTTAAAAAACTGGCATCAACACAAACGCCGACAACGACGTTCGTTACGCACTAGCAGCTTAATTGCTGCTACATCTCTGGTTTCATCGCCCGCTTGGGGTCAGAGATGTCATTAATGCGGGCTAGCACCTGTGAACGCCTGTGGCGCAGGGGCGAAATCAAAGCAGGATCGTTGGTTGGACATCCTGTCTGTGGGAGTTCCAACCGACTAAATTCAATATACAGACTACGCGTGTAGAAGCTTTACGTGAATGATTTTCGGACGCGGGTTCGATTCCCGCCACCTCCACCATTTGACAATCCATCATAGTCCGAGATGGTCAGGAAACCCGCTGAATAGGCGGGTTTTTTGTTGTCTTGGTGTCCAGATTGGTTCAGCCATGGTTGTTGACATCCGGGGTAAAGAGGGGTAGAAAAAGAGCAATGTTACCCCCGATTACTTTCTGCTACCCCCGGCGCCGGAGGAATACCCCATGCCCCTGAGCGATGCCAAGGTTCGTAATGCCAAGCCACGCGAGAAGCAGTACAAGCTGTTTGATGGCGATGGCCTTTTTCTCCTGGTGACCCCAAATGGGAAGAAAGGCTGGCGGTTCAAATATCGCTTTGCCGGCAAAGAGAAGTTGATCTCCTTTGGAACCTATCCCGAGGTCAGCCTGAGCGATGCCAGGGAAAAACGCCTGGCTGCCAGAAAGCATGTCGCTGCCGACATTGATCCGTCACAAGTACGGCGGGCGCAGCAGCAGTCCGCTGTTCAGGAACTGGACAGCTTTGAAGTGGTCGCTCGTGAATGGCATCAGAAGTTCACCCCGACCTGGACCGAGGTGCACGCCCACACGACCCTTCGCCGTCTCGAGCGGGATGTTTTCCCCTGGCTCGGGTCACTGCCGGTTGCCCAGATCAAAGCGCCCGACGTACTGAAAGTTTTGCGCCGGGTTGAAACCCGTGGTGCACTGGAGACGGCGCACCGGATTAAGACTATTTGTGGCCAGGTGTTCCGTTATGCCATTGCAACCGGTCGCGCTGAACGTGATCCTGCTGCCGATCTGAAAGGGGCTTTGCCTCCGGCGAAAAAAAACCATCTCGCCGCCATCACTGACCCGGCAAAAGTTGCCGATCTGTTGCGGGCCATCGATGGCTATCAGGGATCATTCGTTGTGAAGTGTGCCCTGCAGCTGGCACCCCTGGTTTTCGTGCGTCCTGGTGAGCTGCGCCAGGCAGAATGGACTGAGATCGATTTTGACGCTGCGGAATGGAATATTCCTGCCGAAAGGATGAAGATGAAGGACGCGCATCTGGTGCCACTTTCCACCCAGTCCCTTGCTATCCTTCGAGAACTTCATGCCCTGACCAGCCGCAGCCGTTACCTCTTCCCCAGTGCACGATCCAATGCACGTCCCTTGAGCAACAATGCCGTTAATGCCGCCCTGCGGCGCATGGGCTATGAAAAGGACGAGATGACCGGTCATGGCTTCCGGGCTATGGCCAGAACCATTATGGATGAAATACTGAAATTTCGTCCAGATTACATCGAACACCAGTTAGCCCACGCAGTACGTGACCCGAATGGACGGGCTTATAATCGCACGGCCCACAGAGATGAAAGAAAAATAATGATGCAACGGTGGGCCGACTATCTGGATTCATTGAAGAGTTCCAAAGACAGCCCTTTGGCTGACTCCTGATTCTGGGAACCACAAATATGCATTCTGGAAATCGCTGAAATTAATAAAGGTAGTTATTCCGTCTGGAAATAATTCCATTGCAATCCGGAACGGTCACCGTTTCCAGCTTGCGCCACGGCTTATTCATTCGAGCTTTTTCGAGCTGGTCGAACATGAACTTTAAGAACCAGGATCAGAGCTCTGCGTCCATGTTCGACCGGAATCACATTCCCCTCCTCCCCATTTGTTCAGCAAAGGCAAAAACGTTTTGTCGCTATCCATGTTGAACCAAGAAGGAGGAAAATTATGGCCAACAATCCCATCCCCGAAACCGGCTATCTGCGCCTGAGTCAAATCATCGGTGCCCCCAAGGCGAATCCACCGATTCCACCACTTATCCCCATTTCAAAGAGCTCGTGGTGGGCTGGATGCAAGGCAGGGCGATTTCCAGCGCCACAGAAACTTGGTCCCAGAACGACCTGCTGGCGTGTTGAGGATATCCGGGCGCTGATTGACGGAACCTATCAACCTGAAGGACAAACGGAAGCGTTGCCGACGGAGGGGTAGATGCCGATCCCGGGAGATGCCTACAACCCCTGGCGGATGTTCAACGGCTGCTTTATTCCCAACGCGGTTCTGAGATGCCCTGAGCTTTCTGCGAGGGCCAAGCTGGTTTTTGGCCGACTCTGTCAGTATGCCGGTGAAAATGGGGAAGCCTTCCCCAGCTATCGCAGCCTGGCGCGTGAAGTCGGCGTGGAACGCAGATGTGCAATGAAGGCCGTGAAGGAACTGGAGGAATTCAGGTTGATAAAATCTGTCAGCCGCTGGCGCAATGATGGCGCGCCGGCAACAAATGTTTACGTATTCCTCTGGCATGAGATTTTTCAGCACTCTGCCGAACCTGTTTCCCGTGGTGCTCAAAACGACACTAGGGGAGGTGGCCAAATCGACACTACCCTCCGGTGTTCAAATGGGTACCAGATGGTGTCGACAAGAACACCCAAAGAGATTCATACAAAAGAATCAAATTATGAAGAGACAACAACAAAGGAGATCCGCCGGGTTCTGGACGAAACTCCTTTGAATACCGTCGCGGATCGAGAACTGCAGGCTTTGGCAAAGCGCCACGGGCAAAACTTACTTCTACTGGTGGCAGATATCGCAGCTGAAACCTGGCGACGGGAGCGTGAAGAAATTCGTAATCCTGGCGGTTATCTACAGACTCTCTGCAATGCCCTGGTTATTCCAGGCTGGTACGAGCCTGGCGCAGAACGACAAGCAAAAATCCAAACTATGAAGTCCAGGAATCGAGCGGAGCAAGAAGCACAACTGCACCGGCAAGCGGAGGCTGCCCAACAGGATGCCCGCCTTGATGGGTATTGGCAATCGCTCCCTGCGGCCGAGCGCAGCAGGTTTACCGAACTTGTGACAGAGGCCTACCCGACTCTTCAACTGCCTGCGGTGGCAATTACCGCGACCGCTAAAGCACTGGCCTGGGAACATCAACAGTCTCAGGTTTCATCCAGGAGAATTATATGACAGATGTGAAAGCTGCCGCTGAACTCACCAACCTGCCGGCCAAACTGCTGTGGAGGCTGTGCCGCGAGGGGATTATCTGCAACCCGGTTGCTGACATGGATCTGCGTGGTCTGGCAATGATCAGCGACATCTGGCGCAAGGAATGGTTCCTGCGCATGGCCCTGACCGAATTTTCCCAAACACGACGGGAGGAACTGATTCAGAAGCCAGAATTGACACGGGTCGAACGCTATGTGCTGAAGTGCTATCTCAACGCCAAAGAGGGAGAGCGAATTCAGACCCGCAATATTATCGCCCTGGTTGAACATTACCTCAATGCGAGAGTCAGCGCGAAACAGGTTCACCGCATCCGCGCCATGGCCTACGAGATCCGCCGGGGTCGACGGCTTGAGCCGCAGGGTGACTAATTTGTCTGGAAAACCGACAGCGTATTTCTGGAAATTGCTGAATGTCTTTTCTGGAATACCGACAATTAATAAAGATTGTTATTCTCTCTGGTCAATTCAGGTTGCGGTTCGACTGATTTTTACCGATTGATGAATAAACCTTGGAGCAGTTAACTGGCCTTTTTCCTTCTGGAATTTTGAAAAGTTTGCTAGTCTGTCGGGCATTAAGATCGGCTCAAACCAATATCATCTGTGTCGTATAGCTTTCGTGGGTAGAGCGCCTTGGGGCATGCGTGTTTAACCCTTTTTTGGATTTTTAGCACTGGTGATTAATTCATGTGATTTCTTGACAATGGTATCAATTGATACCATACTTATGCCGAGGTCTGGTTCCTGCCGCCTCGGTTTGTTTTGGGGGGCTCCATGGCAAGACCGAGTCATAAGGAACTGAACGGCAAGCTTCAAGTCGCGTTGGATGCAGTCCACGACAATCGAATTATTCTTATTGAACCCGATGTCATCGTTGCCGACGCTATGGCGCTGGGTTACTCGATTCGTCATGAATTGCAGCTGATTTTGCTGGATCTTCTGAACAACACCGGGCCGGATCATTACACAGGTCATCATCCGCCGGAAAAATCTTACGAAAAGCGGATTTGCAATCTCGATTTGTGGGCTTTTTCGGTGTCATGCCAGAGATTTGAAACGCGCGTTTACTACAAGTTTTCTCTCCAAAACGCATGGTTTTACCTGGTGTCGCTTCATATCTGCACCAGTACGGGGGAGAAGGGGAGAACCACAAGATGAGTCAATCCATACAAGAGACATGCCCCAGTTGTCAGGGGCGAGTAACGCTGGTCGACCTTGAAAAACAGGCGCAGTTTAAAGGTGTCGAAGTCACTTACACCGCCAGGCTTCACCAGTGTGGCGAATGTGGCCAGGAACTCGCCAGTGTTGATGAGGCGGCAACCATGCAGGAGCGGCTTGCCGACGCCTATCGACAGGCGGTTGGCCTGCTCGGCAGTGAAGAGATTTGTCGTCTGCGCCAGGAAAAGGGTTTGTCGCAACAGGCCTTGGCCGATGCTCTGGATATCGGCATTGCCAGTATCAAACGCTGGGAGTCAGGGGTCATTCAAAGCAAGTCGATGGATGCCCTGTTGCGGACTCTGTTGCAGAAAAACCCGTGTAATGAGCACACCGGGAACCGTGAATTTTCCATCCCCCGTATTCGTCTGGTTCTCGATGCCTTTGCCGCGCAGTTAGGGCGTCCATTATTGAAAAAGGATGATCGTATGCTCTACGCGGCCAAATACCTCTGGTATGCCGACATGAGCGCCTGTCGCGATCTTGGCCGAAGTATGACCGGGTCCACCTATGCGGCTTTGCCGATGGGACCTCAGCTTAATAACTATCGCGATCTGGTAGATGAGATCTTCAAGGCCGATTTGGCAGATGTTCCTCCACTCAGCCAAACGGAAAACGCTATTATCGCTCTGGTTGCCAGAACTTTTCCGACCAATAAACAGGTATTCGATGCTTCACATCGCGAAGCACTCTGGCAGGGTTGTCCAACCGGGGCGATTATTCCCTACACCCGCGCCGCCGAACTGATCGAAATGCCTCACTGCAAGGATCTCCCATGACCACTGAATTTGATCAACAGCGCGCTTTGCTTAAGGAGATGTTCCCGGGGTCGTCGGCTCGAGCCGCAGGGTGACTAGTTTGTCTGGAAAACCGACAGGATGTTTCTGGTAATCGCTGTATGGAGTTTCTGGAAAACCGGCAACTAATAAAGGTGGTTATTCTCTTTGGGAAAAATGGGCCACGATTCGGTTGAGTTTTGTTCGTCAACGAATAGTCTTTGTCAACGTTAACTGGCCTTTTTCCTTCTGGAACATCGGAAAATTTGCTAGTCTGTCGAGTAACTGTCAGGCCCTTTCGGGATGCTGTGATATTGATGATCTGATGAAGAGGGGGCGCTTCTTTTGCCTTCCTTTACACTTAATCTACTTGTTGGTTGATGTTCTACGAGAACATTGGTGCACTTCCATTCGAGCATTTGTTCGAATCGGATTTTAGCTGCTTTACGGTATGTTTTTCGGTTATTTCAGTGGCGGTGGCGTGCTTGGCTTTTGCCCTGACACAATTTCTTCACTGGGGTCGCACCGATGCCACGGATAGAAACGTGTTTTGTCAACTACTGGCACAAGTGATGAACTGGTGAGCGGCATGCCAATCATAAAGGGTTGTTCTGGTAATACTCGAAGTCTCTGCTGGTATTGTGCATCAATATGACTTTTTCTGTCACAGTGTGACTTTTAAATTGAGTGTATGGGGAAAAATGGAAAATATATCTGATATGCCGTATACGAATTCCTTCATTGACCTCTTTAGCGGATGTGGTGGGTTCACTTTAGGAATGCTGAGAGCTGGCTTCAGATGCCTGGCCGCTGTTGATTTTGAACCGCATGCCGTGGATACTTTGCGTACCAATTTGCCTGAGGTTGACCATGTCCTGCAACGAGATCTGACAAAGTTTACGCCAGAAGAATTAGCAGGAATGATCGGTACCACTCGAGTTGATGTTATTGTTGGTGGCCCGCCTTGCCAAGGATTTTCTGCTGCAAGAAAACGAGATGGCGCCAATCATGGTGCGCGCTTAAAAGAAGATCCCAGAAGGGTGCTGTATCAAGATTTTTTGAGATTTATCGCTTTTTTCAAACCAAAAGTTTTTGTTATGGAGAATGTCCTCGGCATTAAATCAGCAGCCGGAGGTCAGTACTTTGCCAGAGTGCAAGCAGAAGCTCGGTTAATTGGCTACCGTGTCCATGGCCAGGTTGAAGATGCCTGGTCGCTGGGTGTACCACAAAAACGACGTCGTCAACTTGTTATTGGTACCCGAGACGACTTTCCTGACTATTTCCCATCGAAGGTAAAACCAGCGCAACGAGCCATACCTTTTACAAATCTTGGTGCTGCTATTTGTGACCTGCCAAAACTTTCGGCGGGTAGTGGATGCAACGAAAGCGACTATGACCTTCACCTTCGGGAAAAACACTTGCGAACCAATGATATTACGGCAAAAAATTACCTCTACAACGTCCTCGAAATAGAACGATCTAGTGCGTTATTAAATCATGTTGCTCGACCGCACAATACCCGTGACCTGGGTGATTTTGCTAAATTGAATGAGGGTGAAAGTTCAGCCGTAGCAATGCGGGACCACGGCGTTGAATTCGACTTTCCTTATGACAAGAACAACTTTAAAGATCGGTATACACGTCAAAGTCGATTTAAACCCTGCTCTACGATTGTGGCACATCTCAGTAAGGATGGACTGATGTTTATTCATCCTACGCAGCTACGATCAATCACACCAAGAGAAGCGGCACGCATCCAGAGTTTTCCAGACTGGTTTCGTTTCCCGGAACCCAGAACGCATTCTTTTCGAATGATCGGCAATGCTGTGCCACCACTTATCTCAGAAGCCATTGGTTCGACTATAAACGATTATTTGTTGCAGTCTGGACAGATTGTAAATTTGACAAAAAAGAATCAGAGTTGCGCCCCAATACCGGATAATGAGACAGAGGCCCTCAATTGGTTGAAACCCGCACTTGAGCTTGCGTCGAATGAGCTGCGTAAATTATCAAAATTTAAATTTATGAAAATATGGGCTGCTATATCGTACCTTTATCCTGGTCTCCATCCAGATGGGGCATGTGAAAAAGGGAACATCGTTTACGAAGAAGATCCTGTCGGCGTTATTGATGAATCGGATTCGCGGCTTGTTGCACCGTATTATGAAATAAGTGGTTGGCCTATTGTACTTGTTCCTTTGGCAGAGGAGGCCTGGCGACGTTATGGAAATGGCGAGTTAATAGAAGAGGATATGTATCGATGTGATGCACAGCAGGCTGGGTTTAGATACAGAGAAAAGGCGTATGACGACAGATTGGAATCTGCTTGCTAGTTAAATGAGTGTTTTCTTTGGCCGATAAGATTTCTATCGAACACCGAAGCTGGAATATGTCGAGAATTCGTTCCAAGGATACGTCTCCCGAAAAACGAGTCCGTTCTTTCCTGCATAGCGCAGGGTTCCGTTTTCGGCTTCATGTAAAAAATCTCCCAGGCAGTCCGGACATAGTACTTCCCAAGCACCGGACTGCCATTTTTGTAAATGGTTGCTACTGGCATAGGCATCAAGGTTGTAAGTTTGCCTACATACCTAAAAGCCGAGTTGAATTCTGGCAGGATAAATTTCGTCAAAATGTTGAACGAGATCTCAAAAATATTAATGCTCTTGAAGCCTGTGGGTGGAAAATTTTAACAGTCTGGGAGTGTGAGACAAAAACTGAAGAACAAATTGTATATGTGTTAAAGCCATTGCTTGAATCTCAGGGGGGATTGTAATGAAAGAAGTAGCATTGCCACCTCGCGCAGCATCATTGTCTGAATCAATGAGAGATTTGGGGTACTCTCTTGATGCCGCCGTTGCCGACATTATTGATAACAGCATCTCTGCAGGTGCTTCGCAGGTAGATATTTATTCAAATGTACTGAGCTCGGGAGCGTGTCTCGCAATTGTAGATAATGGTTGGGGGATGAGTGACCAGGAACTTGAAGCAGCAATGCGTCACGGGTCAAGAAACCCTCGTGAAAAAAGGTCTAAAGATGACCTGGGTCGTTTTGGCCTTGGTTTAAAGACAGCCTCTTTTTCCCAATGCAGTAAATTAACTGTAGTGAGCGTGAAAAATGGAAAAAGATCAGCAGCATTGTGGGATCTGAAACTGGTTGCTGAGCGTGATGAATGGATTGTCTGCATACTGGATGACAACGAGATTGAGTGTCTACCCTGTATAGATAAACTCAAGAATGACGGGACTCTTGTCTTATGGGAAAATCTTGACAGATTATGTGAGGGTGACTCTGAAGTTGTAAATGAGAAATTGGTAAATGAAAAGATACGGAGTGTAGCTAAACATCTGTCACTGGTTTTTCATCGTTTTCTATCCGGTGAAGTTAAAGGTAAAAAGCTTAAAATACTTATCAACTACCATGAGCTTGAAGCTTTCGACCCCTTCTGTACTTCCAATAAAGCCACCGACCCCCTTCGTCAGGAAATCATCAGGATCTACGACGATAAAGTCGTTATTCAACCATTCATCCTGCCTCATCACAGTAAATTGTCAGAGAAAGAAAAGGACTTCTATAAAAACAGGAGCGATTTTCTCAACAATCAAGGTGCGTATGTTTATAGAAATGGCCGCTTGATGGCTTGGGGGGACTGGTTTCGTCTGATTCCAAAAGGAGAAGCTACAAAGCTTGCAAGAGTGAAAATTGATTTCTCAAACAGTATGGATGAGTTCTGGACAATTGATATAAAAAAGTCCAGAGCGTATCCACCCCATGTGGTCAGGGAACAGATTCGAAAGATTATTGGAAATATTGCAGAAGGCAGCACCAGGGTCATTAAGGGGAAGGGCAAGAAACTTTATGACAGTAACCCTAAGCCTGTCTGGATACGAACAGCTGGAAAAGGGACAATTGACTACTCCTTGGACAGAGAACATCCGGTAATCAGTGCGGTACAGGAATCACTTGAAGAATATGAGCGTAAAAAGGTGGAGGAGGTCTTGTCCATTGTCGAGGACTCGGTTCCAATTGAATCAATCTATGCGGACTACACAGTTAGCCCTCAAGACTTTGAGCAGACAAGTGAGGTCGAAAGAGATGATCTCCTTAGGCGGCTTGAGGATGTATGGAATATTCTTTCAGCCTGTCAGAAAGTTTCAGAAGATTCATTCAGAGAAGTCGTCTGCTCTGTTAAGCCATTCTGTGATCATATAGAAGTGATAAATGAATTTATCGGGGGGAAATGTAATGCTTAAAGAAGATTTTGAAGTCATAGCTCTACTTACTTGTAAAAACATTCAAGGTGATCTGGACAGAACACTTATAGAACAGTCGGTGAGAACTCTGGCAGTCCCTCACTGCTTTGACGAGAATACAATTGAAGAGGTAATCAAGAGTGTTGAGTCCCGTCTGGTTACTACTATGGAAGAAGGTGTTTCGCTTGTCGATGCAACCTCAGGTCATGATGAAGAGTGGGTGAATGATAAGGAGGGGGTATCCTGGAATTATTGGAATGAATACAAGGAGCAATTACTACTGGAAGGTTGGGGAGATAAGGTACTTCATACCCTTGGCGAGGTTACTGACAAGATTCTCGGTCTCTTGAAAGACCCTCAGTCTCCTGGTGAATGGGACCGACGGGGGCTTGTTGTTGGTCATGTTCAGTCCGGAAAAACTGCTAACTATATTGGCTTAATTGCTAAGGCTGCTGATGCAGGGTACCGTTTCATTATTGTTATAGCGGGCATTCACAATAACCTCAGAAAGCAAACGCAGATAAGGATAGACGAAGGTTTTGTTGGTTTAACGGGTGATGGTGAAAAGATAACCCGCACTGGTGTTGGTAAAAGAAATATCTCAAGACAAGTCCCTGTACCTCTGACGAATACCTCAAGTGATTTCAACAAAAAAGTTGCATCAGCCCACTCCAATGACCTTGAGCTCTATGAACAAGCCGGAAGGCCAGCTATTCTTGTCATAAAAAAGAATGTTTCAACGTTGAAACGGTTGAATGGATGGCTCAGGGACCTAAATGTGGATCAGGCAGGACAGATTTCTAAAATTCCGATGCTCTTAATTGATGATGAGGCTGACAATGCCTCCATCAACACTAACAAGCCTGACCTTGATCCTACCAAGACAAATGCATGGATAAGGCAACTGCTGAAACTGTTTAAAAGGAGCTGTTATGTTGGTTACACAGCAACTCCTTTTGCTAACATATTTATAAACCCAAATGATGAAAAAGAGATGTTTGGAGACGAGTTGTTTCCGAGAGATTTTATCTACTGCCTAGATTCCCCAAGTAATTATTTCGGGGCAGATAAGGTTTTTCTGGATGAAGATATCAGTCACAATGTCCTCAGAACAATTGCTGATGCTGAAGACTACATCCCTTTATCACATAAACGACATGACTCGATTCCTGACATCCCTCCTTCTGCCAAAAGGGCAATACAAACTTTCATCCTTGCTAGAGCAATAAGGGATATAAGAAAACAGGATAACAAGCACAGCACCATGATGATAAATGTATCGAGGTTTGTTGATACGCAAAGACAGGTCAGGGTGCATGTTTCTCATTATCTTTCCGAACTGCAAAATGCAATTTTCAGTAATTACAAAAAACCAATCATTGAAGCTTTGCGTAGCCCCACAATGGCTGGGCTAAAAGCAGTTTTTGAAGATGAGTACATTAATTGTCCGGAATCGTGGGAACAGATTCAGAAAGCTCTGTTCACTGCTTCGGATAGGATGAAAACATATCTTATCAACAGCAAGTCTGATGAAGCCCTTGATTACGGAAAGTATGAAGAAGCCGGTGATGCACTTACTGCCCTTACAATCGGTGGTTTGAGCCTTTCTCGTGGATTAACCTTGGAGGGGTTGACCATCAGTTATATGTACAGAAATTCCAAGATGTATGACACGTTGTTTCAGATGGGCCGTTGGTTTGGTTATCGAACTGGTTATGATGATCTTTGTCGAGTGTATTTGTCAGAGGAATCACAGGGTTGGTACGCACACATAGCAGAGGCCTCTGAGGACCTTCGCCAACAGATCAAACAGATGCGGAGGGATGGATTCAGTCCCAGAGATTTCGGGTTGTATGTAAGGGCACATCCTGATGCATTGATTGTTACTGCACTTAATAAAATGCGGAATGCAGAAAAGAAAACATTTAAAGTCCACTTTGATGGGGTACAAGCTGAAACATATGTTTTGCCAGCAGATGACGGAATCAGAACGAGGAATATTTCTGAAATTGTTTCTTTGTATGAAAAGTTGAACAATGAATTTGGATCAAATCGTATAGACATAAGAGCAGGGGGGGCTTGGCGTGGAGTACCTTTTGAACTGGTTATCGACTTTATGGAGAAATTCAGATTTCATAAAGGTTTGGGTGTTAAGGGGATCAATTACAAAGACGCTTTTCTCGGATATACAAGGGAGGTTTCAGACAGACATCCTTTGTGGGACATTACTTTTGTATCTCTTGTCGGTGGCGATATAGCAGATGATATCCTACCAATGGCTCTTCAGGAACGGCAGGTTGGTAATGACACCACTGAGGAATCAGGCTGGTATGTAGGCAAAAAACAAAAGGTCTCTGGTACTGGTGTGGAGGGTATAGGTCTGAATGATGAAGAGCTGGCTGCCGCAAAAAAAATAGCAAAAGAAAACGGACGAGAAAAACCTACCGATAGAGACTATCGTCATAAAGATGTCAGGGGGCGTCCATTACTCATGCTTCATTTATTGGATTTGGTTGATAAAGTTGATGGGGTCGTGACCAAAATCGCATCAAAGATCCCAGCAGTCGGGTTCAGCTTCCCTGCCACAGGCGACACCAGAACCGTTGATTGTGTTGTTAATAAAGTCTGGCTTGAACATGACATGGTTGACTCCCCTGATGAGGAGGATGACTATGACATCGACTGATAATAATCCGTGGAGGGATATAGGAAAGCCTGTAGCAGGTTACAACGTCAAAAGGGCCGACGCCGTTCATCCTCATGGATTCTTCTGGGGGAAAGATACCGATGATAACTTTCTTCTACTCTTTGAATTAACAAAAGATCTGGCAGGGAACCTCGAAGGGAAAACAGTAAACCTGCATGGCGTTAAAATAGATGTTACTTACCACGCAAAAACCTCCGAATATTTTTTCAAAATGTTACTACAAAATAAGGAAGATGCTGACATCTTCTATCGCCTTTGTGTTGATCTTATAGACAGAACAAGGGAAGTGCTTGTCAGGGAGGTTGCGCTGGAAGTCGTTAAAAATAGGCTTAAGCGTTGGAAAGCTTTTTTGCGTGGCCAAAAAAAATATCTTCTTTCTTCCAGGGAGGTAAGAGGACTTTTTGCTGAACTAGAATTCATCCATAAGGGGCTGACTGAGTATGGTAATCAGTTAGCTGTTCTAGAAGGGTGGCAGGGTCCTCTAGATGAGCCGCAGGATTTTGTTCTGGGTGATTTTGCCGTCGAGGTTAAATCCCTTACTGGTCTCCAAAAGGAAAAAGTCAAAATCTCTTCAGAGCACCAGTTGGTAACACATCTCGACAACCTTTTTCTCCACGTAATTTATCTTGCTGAGTTTCATGATTGTAAAAAAGGTCGTTCTCTCAATACCCAGGTTGAAATTGTCCGGGACGCAATCAGGGATCCTGACCATAGAGATGTATTTTACTCCCGTCTTTACGAGACAGGTTATCTTGAGCTTAAAGATTATGACACACCATGTTATTCCGTCACGAAACATGAATCATTTCATGTAAGGGAAGGCTTTCCTCGAATTTGCCCTAATGATCTGGATACTGGGGTGTCAGGCGTTACTTACGATTTAGATCTTAAATCTTTGGAAAGTTATGTTTGTGAATTGCCACTCAGCTAGGGGGAGTTATGAGCGATTATACACTGGAGGAGTTCTACAAGGATCTTCGTCAAGGGGCGCATGCTGGTTCGGAAGCACGTCAGGATTATCTTGAATCTGAGTTTCTGATTAACCTTGCAAATGATTTAGAAGGTGCTGGAGTTATAGACGGATTTGAACCCTGTCATTACAGACGACCAAGCGGAGGAATGCGGGTAGATGGATACTGGTTCAAGGAAGAAGAATCTGCCCTTGATCTTTTTATTCTGGACTTTGAAAACAGAGAGTTACTTGAGACGCTGACAAATACAGAAATTAAAAGCACTTTTAAACGGCTTGAAAACTTTTTCACTGGCAGCATCAATAAACATTTATACAATGACCTTGAAGAAACATCTCAAGGTTATGGGTTGTCGCGGGATATTTCTGACCGTCGTATCAATTACTCCAAAGTAAACCTCTACTTAATCTCAGAACGAAAACTAAGTGGTCAGGCCGCCGCACTTGATGACATTCAATATCTGCACTGGAATTTGAGTTATCACATATGGGATATGTCCCGTTTCTATAGACAGCAGACCTCTAGAGGAGCGAAGGAAGATCTTGTTGTTGATTTAAAACAACTGTGTGGGAAGGGTCTCCAATGCCTTCCTGCACATCTGAATAATGATGACTACGAATCCTACCTTCTTGTTATGCCTGCTGACGTTCTGTCTGACCTTTATGGGAAGTACGGTGCCAGATTATTGGAGCAAAATGTTCGATGTTTTCTGCAGGCCAGAGGAAATGTAAACAAGGGAATCAGAGCAACGATCATGAATGATCCCGGGATGTTTTTTGCCTATAACAATGGCATTACCGCTACGGCTAAAGAAGTAATCACTTCGGAGATAAATGGTTGTCTCTTTGTCGAGGAAATAAGAGATTTACAGATTGTAAATGGAGGACAAACCACCGCATCACTTTTTCACACCAACAAGAAGGACAAGGCTGAGCTTAAACAAGTGTTTGTTCAGATGAAGCTCTCGGTTGTAGATGAAGAGAAGAGCGAGGAAGTAGTTCCAAAGATATCAGAGTACGCAAACACGCAAAACAAGGTTAATGCTGCTGATTTCTTTTCCAATCATCCCTTCCATATTCGAATGGAGGATTTCTCAAGAAGATTGTGGGCACCGCCAATGCCTGGTGCTTTGAGAGATTCCAAGTGGTTTTATGAAAGGGCAAGAGGGCAATATGCCGATGCTCAGTCGAAACTTACTCAAGCTGGAAGAAAAAAGTTTCAGGTAGAAAATCCAAAACCGAGGATGCTCACAAAAACCGATTTAGCTAAATTTGAGAATGTCTGGGATGAAAAGCCTACATTTGTAAACCTCGGGGCTCAGAAAAACTTCGCCAAGTATGCGACGAGAATAGGGGCGGAGTGGGAAAAGAACTCAGATTACTTCAATGAATTTTACTTCAAACGAGCAATTGCCAGGGCAATTCTGTTCAAACGAACTGAGAAGCTGGTTTCAGCACAACCTTGGTACCAAGGTGGATATCGAGCGAATATCGTTGCTTATACTCTAGCTATGATCTCTGAGTTTACTAAGTCAATTAAACGTTCTGTGGATTTCATGCAGATATGGAAACGGCAGGACTTGACTCCTGCGACAGTCAGCGCTCTTGAGGCTATTAGTGAATTTGTATCTGATGAAATATCGAATCCGCCAGCAGGTATATCAAACATCTCTGAGTGGTGTAAGAAAGACGCTTGCTGGACGCGATTGCTGGGGAAACTTTCAGAACTTGATTCTCTTTTGCCCCAGAAATTTATCAGTGAGCTGATAACAATAGAAAAAATAAAGGAAGAAGTCGTTGATGCTAAGAAAACTCAGCGAATGGACAGTGGAATTGAGGCCCAAACAAATGTGCTGAAAATACCTGGAGAAAAGTGGGCAACTCTTCTCGAAATATGCATTGAAAAGAATATTCTGACTCCGAAAGAAGAAGACATTCTAACTATTGCTGCACAAATACCAAACAAAATCCCATCTGAAAAGCAATCAGTTATATTGCTCGAAGCACTTAAAAAGGCTGCATCCGAAGGTGTTGTTGTTGGGAAGTTCTAAAGGCCAGATTTTTAATAATCAACAGGGTAAACAGAAGGGTCAAGTCCACAGTATTCAAATTTGAATTTTATATACGCGACCCCAAGATTACGCATAAAGAGAGTTGGTTAGGGTCCCGACAATTGCAACCTCGCAGCATGTTATGCCTGAGATTTGCTGTCTGAGACCTCATGTGAAGAGCAGAATAGGCTATTTGACAGGGGTGTTCTCGGTGGGATTTTGGATAGTCCGGGTATAGGTTTTTTTGAAGTTTCTGGAATGGAGGTTAGGGCGTGAATTCAAGCGGAACCTACAAGATACGACCGGCCGGTCGGCATATTCTTACCATCGGCCGGGACCTGATCCAGGACTGCTACGCAGCGGTTGTGGAACTGGTAAAGAACGCCTATGACGCCGATTCGTTGGATGTGCATATCAAGTTCCGGGCAAAACCCGACCGCAACGGCTATTCTATCGTCATCACCGATCATGGGCACGGTATGTCAAGGGATACCGTCATCCACAAATGGATGGTGCCTTCCACCCGGGATAAACTGGACAGGCGGCAAAGCCCTTCAGGCAGGACAATGCAGGGCCGCAAGGGAGTTGGTCGTTATGCCGCATCCATTCTCGGCACGGACCTGCTGCTCGAAACGGTAACCCTTCAGGGTGAAAAAACCACGCTCTTGGTCGAGTGGAACACCTTTGAGGCCGCACAGTATCTGGATGACGTGGAGATCCTTATTGAAACAGACGAGGTGTCCGAGACATCAGGAACCCGGTTGACCATGACCGGTGACGGTGAGCTTCTCGGAGAGTGGAACCAGAAGCAGTTCGACAAGCTTCGCTTTGAACTGAAAAAACTAATTTCCCCGGTGAGTGCTGCCATTAGCGACGAGGCGAATGACGACGAGTTCCGCATCAGTTTGGAGATAGACGGTTTTCCTGATGTTCTGGACGTCACTGAAACAATCGAGCCCTATCCGATTTTCGATCTGTTTGACTACCGGATCACCGGCAGAATCGGTCCCGACGGAAAAGGTACCCTTACATACTCACTGCAGAAAGCTCGCAACACCACGGAGGAGCAAATCCGGTTCGACGCAGGTGGGCCGACCGGTTGCGGGGGGTTGGTTTTCGACTTCAGGGTTTATGACCGTGATAAGGAAGCTATTGACTCACTTATCAAGCGCGGTTTGAAGGGTGAAGATGGTAACTATGTAGGGAAAAATCAGGCCAGACAGTTGTTGACTGTCTACAACGGCATCGGTGTTTATCGTAACGGGTTCCGGATTCGTCCACATGGTGATCCTGGCTTTGACTGGATTGAGCTCGATAAAAAGCGTGTACAGAACCCATCCAGAAAAATCGGCAGTGACCAAATCATTGGATATGTTCTTATTCAGTCTGAAGAGCTGTCTGGGTTGGTTGAAAAGAGCGCCAGGGATGGTCTGAAACAAAATTCCGCTTTCGAACGGCTGAAAGAAATCACTGAAAAGGCAATTGCGAAACTCGAAGAGAAACGTTTCATCTACAGGCAAAAGGCTGGGATAAGCAGGCCAGCACTGAAGGTTGAAAAGGAATTTGAACGCCTATTCTCGTTTGATGCCCTGAAACGAGATGTAAGGTCGAAACTCACCAGAGGTGGGATCGACAAGAAGACCGCAGATGAAATTATTGCAATCATCAGCCGCGATGCCGAGGACAAGAATAAGGTGGCCGATGATATCCGCCAGACCGTTGCCATTTATCAGGGACAGGCGACCCTCGGAAAAATTATCAACGTTATCCTGCATGAGGGGAGGCGCCCTCTGAGTTTTTTCAGGAATCAGATTCCCCGAATTGAGAAACTTGGTACGGCCGTCTTAAAATCGAGGGACATAGAAAGAATACCTGAAATCATATCAATCGCAGACGGGGTTGGGAATAATGCTGATATTTTTGTGAAACTTTTCAGTCGACTCGATCCCCTTGCCGCCGGAAAACGTACTGCCAGAAAACCTCTGGACTTGAAAAAAACGATTATGGATACCTTGGCCGTTTTTGAGGTGGAGATGAAGGCGAATCATGTCTTAGCCAAAGTCAACTGCCCCAATGATTTCAGATTTTCATCTTGGCCTCAGGATATTTATGCAATTTTCACCAATCTTGTGGACAACAGCCTTTACTGGATGAATGAGAAAAAAGTTATCCGACGGGAAATCAATATTGAAGTAGTTGCTACCGGAGGGACCCTCCTTCATATTGACTTTTGTGATACCGGGCCGGGAATTGAGCCGGATCTGATTGCCAGCGAAGTGATTTTTGAACCACAGTTTTCTACCAAGCCGTCAGGCACGGGTCTTGGGCTTGCAATTGCAGGTGAAGCCGCAACAAGGAATGGACTTGAATTGAGAGCTTTTGAATCTGATACGGGAGCATATTTCAGGCTTCAGCCGAAGCGAGGGGATGATGAGTGATTTTAAACTGTTATTGGTTGAGGATGGTGAACAAGATCGACAACTTTGTCGCGATTGTATTGGTGATTTTCAGAGTGAAAATGGCTGCGAAATTGAGCTTGTAGAATGTATCACTGTGGAGGAGGCACTACATAAACTTGATAACACATTTGACGGCGCGATTATTGATCTGAGGCTTGCCGACCAAGGCGATGAAGGGAACCAAGTGGTCAGTCGGATTGCAGAATCACACTTCAGGATACCGGTGGCCATACTTACCGGCACACCTGATGCTGCCGATTCGAATTTCGCTTACATCGGAGTATTCAAAAAAGGTGACCCCGGAGCAGGATATGCTGATTTGCTGGATCATTTCTGGGGAATCCACAATACCGGTCTGACGCGCATTATGGGTGGCCGGGGCATTATCGAGGAGACCCTGAACAAGGTATTCAGGGAAAATCTTCTTCCCCAAAAAGACAGATGGGTGGCCTATGGTGGAACAGATTCCTCCAGGACTGAAAAAGCGCTGCTCCGCCACGCCTTGAATCACCTGCTCCAGCTCCTTGATGACGACGGGGACCGGAGTTTTCCTGAAGAGATGTATCTGCATCCGCCTCTCACAGACAAAATCCGTACCGGCAGTATTGTCAAACAAAAGGATGGTGGACAGTGGTTTACAGTAATGAACCCGTCCTGCGATCTTGTGATCAGAGATGATAAAAGTTTTAAGACCGAAAGAATTCTTCTCGCTGAAATAGAACCTTTATCAAAGGTGACTAAAGTAGCAACAAGGAAGTGTGCGGCTGTCGCCGACAAAGAGACAAAATTGAGAGCTGTTTTCAGTAACAATTTTACTTCTTATCATCACTGGCTACCCGAAACTTCATTTTTTGAAGGAGGTTTCTTAAATTTCAGGAAATTAAGTTCATTCAAAAAGAAAGATTTTGAAAGTAAGTTCGATAAACCATCCATCCAAATCTCACCGTCATTTGTAAAAGATGTGGTGGCTCGTTTTTCGTCCTACTATGCCCGCCAAGGTCAGCCGGATATCGAGTGCGACGGCTTTATCGTGCATCTGACATCAATACCGGAGGCCACGGGGTAATGGATGTTCACTCGCCATTGCAGCGCAGCTTTAACATGTCAAGAATACGGGGAAAAGATACCCGGCCTGAGATGATGGTGCGCGGATGGCTCTGGGTGAATGGATATCGGTACCGGCTTCACAGGAAGAACCTTCCCGGCAGGCCGGACATCGTCCTGCCGAAATATCACGCAGTCATTTTCGTCCATGGATGCTTCTGGCACCGACATGGCTGCCAGTCGACGACCACTCCTGAATTACGTCGGGATTTCTGGCTTGCTAAATTCAGCGAAAAGGTCAGCAGGGACAAACGCAACATTGCAGACCTGCTGGAGCAGTCCTGGCGGGTTATGGTGATCTGGGAATGCACCCTCCGGGGGAAAAACGCGACTCCGGAACTGGTCGCAGAACAGATCGCGGATTTTCTGAATTCGGAGACGTGTTTTGTTGAAAGCGGATTTAGTATCAGAGGTACTTATACCTGCCAGGATCTGTGTAAAACATGAGCACCTACCAGCCACCCTACACCATCACTCCCGAGATCCTGAACCGGGTCGCTGCAATCAGCGAGGCCATCGGGCGGCTGACCGTGCTCACCGATCAGGCGAGAGCCTTGCGGCTACGGGCATTCGTCGCTCCTGCGCATCCCTGCGCCCGCGACATACAGGACATCCATGTCTATAACCGAGTCCGCACCATCCACGGTTCGCTGGCCATTGAAGGCAATACCCTGAGCGAGGCGCAGATCACCGCGATTCTGGAAGGCAAGCGGGTCATCGCACCGCCCCGCGAGGTGCAGGAGGTGAAAAACGCCCTGGCCGCCTATGACCGATTCGACACCTGGAAACCAGAGTCCGAAAAGGTCCTGCTGGAGGCGCACCGGATGCTGATGTCCGGCCTGATCGACGAGGCGGGAATCTACCGGCACAGCGGGGTGGGGGTAATGGCGGGCCAGCAGGTGATCCACATGGCCCCACCCGCAGACCGGGTGCCGCAATTGATGGCCGATCTGTTCCGTTGGCTGGCCGCTACCAATGCCCATCCGCTCATCGCCAGTTCGGTCTTTCACTACGAGTTCGAATTCATCCACCCCTTCGCCGACGGCAACGGCCGCATGGGGCGGCTGTGGCAGAGCCTGATCCTGGCTCGCTGGAATCCTCTGTTCGCCGATATTCCGGTGGAAAGCCTGATCTTCGAGCACCAGGCCGAGTATTACCAGGCTATTCAGGAAAGCACCCAAAAGACCGATTCCGCTCCCTTCATCGCCTTCATGCTGCGGATGATTCTGGATACCGTGACCAGCTCGACCCCGGAAGTGGCGCCGGAAGTCACCCCGGAAGTTCGACTGCTCTCAGTTCTTACCGGAGAGATGACCCGGCAACAACTCAAAGAGGCGCTCGGGCTGAAAGACGATGAACATTTCCGCAAGGCCTATCTGCTCCCGGCTTTGGAGGCCGGGTTGGTTGAAATGACTATTCCCGACAAGCCGCGCAGCAGTAAACAGAAATACCGCTTGACCGACAAGGGCCGCCAGATGATGGCCCGGCATGGCGGTGGATAACTTGCGACAAACTCGCGACATGGCTTACAACAGTGTGCTGTTGCAGCACTAAGACAAGGGCTGTGACGCCTTGGTGGTCCAGAGTGAGGTAGCAGAGAGGCATCCTATGAAGCAGATGAAACCGTTTGCCGGAAAATGGCGCATTGTCGAGATGGAGGTCTGGGATCAGGATTACGTCGACATGGAGGTGCCGGGATACATCCGCATCGGCTCGGATGGCACCGGACGGTTTCAGTTCGGCCTGGTCTCCGGGGACATCGATGGCCGGGTGAAGCAATGCGGTAATGCGCCACGTTTCGATTTTTCCTGGTCGGGGCAGGAGGGAAACGATCCGGTCAGCGGTCGGGGTTGGGCGGTCATTGAAAATGGCGAGCTGAACGGCCGCATCTATCTGCATCTGGCTGACGACTCCGCCTTTCGGGCCACAAAATCTGCGTGAGGCGTACCTGTGAGTGAATATCAATATCTTGAGTTTCTTGCCGTTGACCGCCCCTTGACGGTTCGGGAGATGGATCACCTGCGGTGTATTTCAACCCGGGCGCAAATCACCCCGGTCAGCTTCATCAACGAATATAGCTGGGGTGGACTGAAGGCAGATCCTCGTGATTTCATGCGGCATTTCTTCGATGCCCATGTGTTTATCGCCAACTGGGGCGACGCCATCTTCATGGTGCGTCTGCCCAGAGAGGCTATAGACCTGAAGACACTCAAGGCCTTTTGTACCAGCCCGCATCTGGAGTTCGAAAAATTGCCGGAGTACTGGCTGCTGACCTGGTCCCTCGGTGAAACGGAGAACTACGACCGCTTCGGTTATGTTGATGAAGGGCCCGGCTTGATGACCCTTCTTGCTCCTGTGCGGGAGGAACTGCTGCGTGGCGATCTGCGCAGTCTGTATATCGGCTGGTTGCGTGCCGTGACAACCGAGGAAACCGATCCGGATGATCTGGAGCCCTTAGCGTTACAAGGGTTGAATAATCTAACAGCTGCGCAGCAGGCGCTGGCGGAATTTCTCGAAGTCGATATCGACCTGCTGGCCGGTGTGGGCAGCGGGAGTCAAACGAATCAAGCAGACGCAGCGGATGGTGCTGCACGCGATGCCTGGCTCGACAAACTTCCGAAGAACGAAGTCGGGGGTTACCTTCGGCAGATGCTGGACGGGCAGGGTGTCGGGGCCGAACGGGCGTTGAAACGACGATATGCCGCCTGGCGGGAGCAGTCTGCGCCGACCAAAGGAGTGCGCCGCTCCGTCGCAGAATTGTGGCAGCTGGCCGAGCAGGCCAAAGGCCTGCGGCTGATCGATGAGGCCAAGGTTCGTCGCCAGGTCGAGGCAGAGCGCAAAAGGCAGCGGGATAGCTGGCTCACCAAGCTGGCGACCGATTTCCACAGGGCCTGGAAAACGGCCCATGACAACGCCAACAAGGGCCACGCCCATGCCTATGACGCAGCGTGCCGCCAACTGGTCGATCTGCGCGATGCCTACAACCAGCATGCCACCTTGTCCGCGTTCCAAAAAGAGTTTCAGAAATTCATGGTCGAACACTCGCGCCGCCGAGCCCTGGTGCAGCGTCTGGTCAAAGCGGGATTATGCGGAGACAAATGAGCGTCGACAGGAACAGTGAAGCGGAGAGTTTCCGCGCCTGGGCACCAGATTTTGACAGGTGGCCGAAGAGCTGGATGGGCGTTGCGGAAGATCTCACCTACGGCAAGAAGCTGTTGCCCTGGTTTGCCGGTTTTCTGCAGGCGCTTTATGCCGAGGGATTATCACGAAAGACCTTCGCCCAGTATCGTGACCACCTCTGGTCGCTTGGCGGCACTATCATCCGAGAGGTTTCCCTGTACGAGGAGTACCAGGATGACCCGCTAGAGAAGCTGCGCGAATCGGTCGCTGATAACGGTATTCTGCCCGACCATTACGACCAGATGACCCGGGCCGAATTAAACGCCTTCGAGCGCATGTGCCGCAGGTTCGAAAAATATCTTGAGAAGCTTAGGTGAGGTGAGGGGGGAACATTATTACACTTAGCCTTAAATATCGTGGTAGCCGGAGCGATGAAGAGTGTTTAATTTTGATCTGTGTTGCTTGCGAAAAACCAAGCCAGTTTAGAATTCTTCCGAAATTTTAGGCCATTTGCTGTTTTCTGTTTTTGAAACCGTCTTGACCGACCGACATATCGGTGATAATGTATAAATAAATCCTTTATTAATCGGTTGGATGAATGGAAACTGCTCGTCTTCTCGAAATATTAGCCAGCTACAATCGCTTCTGGAGCACTGGCAAAGTTGAAGCTGGTATTGGTCGGGATTTGCTGCCGCGCTGCCTGTCTCAGGTCGACACTAAGGAAATCGTCGTTTTGAAAGGGGTGCGGCGTTGCGGCAAGTCGACGCTGCTGGCACAGGTTATTGATGCCCTGCTCAGCAATGGGGTCAAGCCGGAGCAGTTGTTGCGGGTCAATCTGGAGGAGCCTCTTTTTTCCGCCGAGGCGTCGGTGGAGCTTCTGGAGCAGATCTACCGTACTTGGCGCGAGCGGGTTTGCCCGGAAGGGAAGGGGTATCTCTTCCTCGACGAGATCCAGAATATCCCCGGCTGGGAAGGGTGGGTGCGTGGCCGCAGCGACACCGAGGATGTGAAGATCTTCGTGACCGGTTCTTCGGCGCAGATGCTCTCCCGCGAGATCGGCACCAAGCTGACCGGTCGGCAGGTGTCCTTCGAGGTCTACCCGCTCTCCTTCAAGGAATTCCTGCGCTTCAAAGGGATTGAAGTTCATTCAGAACTTGAATATATCTCTGACAAGACCCTGATTCGTCATCATTTTCACGATTATCTCAAATACGGCGGATTTCCGGAGGTTGTCCTCAAGCAGAACGATGATGACCGGGAGCTGCTGCTGAAAAACTATTTCGAGGATATTCTCTATCGGGATATCGTGACCCGCCACGAGATCCGTGATGTGGCCAACCTGCGCAACCTGGCGGTTTTTCTGCTGACCAATAACACCCGGCTGACCAGTATCAACAAGCTGAAAAGCAACTTCTCCATCTCCCAGGACAAGACCGAGAACTACCTCTCCGCGATCCTGGAGAGTTACCTGACCTTCCAGTTACAGAAGTTCAGCTGGTCCCTTAAAAGCGTTCAGCGGGCCGGATTCAAGCCCTACGCCATCGACACGGGGTTGCGCAACCGGGTGGCCTTCTCCTTTTCGGCCGACGCCGGTCGTCTGGTCGAAAACGTCGTCCACAATCAACTGCTGCGTTGCTACGAAGAAGTCTACTTTGGCGCTGAAGGAGGGGAGACCGACTTTATCGTCAAGGAGGGTGTATCTATCACTCAGAGGATTCAGGTCTGGTATGAGGATGCATTACAGACGGAGATTCCGCAACGCGAACTGACCGCCTTTGGTGATTTGCAAAAGGATGCCGGGCAGTGCCTGCTGCTCACCAACGATCTGGAGAAGGTGATCGAGGTCGGCACCATGAAGGTCCTTTGTGTTCCAGTGGTTAAATATCTGCTGCTGGGAGCAGGAAATGAAGGGTGGTAGGCAGTCGCCGATATCTGGCGTATCTTCCAGATTATGCAAAATTTAGGGGTATTAATTGGGGTAGGTTTGAAATTTTGAATTTAGGAAACTCAGTTAATTTAAGCGCTTAGGTAGACAGTTATAATGACGCCACCTCCACCATTTCAAAAAAAGACGAGCTATCGAATTTAGATAGTTCGTCTTTTTTGTTTTCCGTTATTCTCATTGCCTTGCCATTGCTGGGTTTTTCAGTTCTCTGCATGGAAAGCCAGAGGCCAGTTTTTTTGATGTAGAGCCAGACGCGAGTCAATCTCTGCGAAATGCTCACTTACCAACCGTTGATGGCTTCGTCGGCGAGAACCTTGGCGAGCCGGTCCTGAACTTGGCGCAGTCGCTCACCGGTGAGCACGGCGATGTTGCGCATGAAGATGTAGGCCAGGTGATAGTTGCTCTCGAAAAGCACCTGCAGGGTGTCCTGGTCGATTTCGAGCAGCTTGGTTTTGCCTTTACAGTGACCGGAAAGACGGTACAGGTGTGGAGGGACGATGGCTGACCAGCCTACAGCCAGACCGGGGCCGGCGGTGGCGATGGCGGTATCGGCGTTTTGGTGCTGGGGCATTTCGAAGTGAAGGACAATACTCCCCTCCAGCACCAGATAGAGCCTGGTCGCCTCGGTTTCTTCCACAAACAGGTTGCTGCCATCCGGATAGGTTTTCTCCTGGCACCGGCGCAGAATCGCGGTGACCTCATCCTCTGCCAAGCCCTTGAACAGCCCCGCTGCAAACAGATTTTCGGTCTGATTCATTATTCCACCTCCTTGTCCCGCGGTTGCAAACCCCTGGCGGGTCGAGCCAATTTCTCGTTTCGTTATTTGAATTCTACCATTCCTTAGGTTGTTCGCTTCCGGGCAGGGGAGCCCCTTGTTTACCGGAATGCAGAATTTGCGGTTGAAGGAAGGGTCTTTCTTTGCCTGGAGGCGATATTTTGTTATAACGTGGCTTTCAGCCCGATACCGCAAAAGCGGTCGTTGCCGCGGGTTAAATGCTGGATTTTAATTTTAAGGAGCTGTTCATGTTGTTGGCAACAGTTGCGATTTTCGCCGGATTAGGGCTGCTGACCTACAGTGCCGACCGGTTCGTGGATGGGGCGGCAGCGACCGCTCGTTATGCTGGCATGCCGCCGCTGCTGATCGGTATCGTCATTATCGGCCTGGGGACCTCGGCGCCAGAACTTGTGGTTTCGGTGCTGGCGGCGCTGCAGGGAAACCCCGGGCTTGCCTTGGGGAACGCCTATGGTTCGAATATCGCCAATATCGGCCTGATTCTGGGACTGACGGCCTTGCTCTGTCCGATCGTGGTACAGTCCCAGGTGGTGCGGCAGGAGATGCCGCTACTGTTGCTGGTGACGGCGGTGGCGGTTTTTCAATTGGTGGATGGCCAGTTATCCGAGCTGGATGGCTGGGTTCTGCTGGTGCTGTTCGTCGTCCTGATGGGCTGGCTCATCTGGCAGGGTTTGCGCAGGCGAGGTGACGCCCTGGCGTCGGAGGTTCAGGACCAACTCGATGACGAGGTCATGTCCCTGTCTCTGGCCCTGTTTTGGATTGCCATCGGATTGCTGCTGATGGTTGGCTCTTCGCGGATGCTGGTCTGGGGAGCGGTGGAAATCGCTCGGCATTTTGGCGTCAGCGACCTGCTGATTGGATTGACCATCGTTGCCTTGGGGACTTCGCTGCCAGAACTTGCCTCGGCCTTTACCGCGGTGCGCAAGGGAGAACACGATCTGGCCCTGGGAAATGTCATCGGCTCCAACCTCTTCAACACCCTGGCTGTTGTGGGGCTGGCGGTGGTGCTGCGACCTTTGGCCGTGGAGCCCGAGGTCCTCACCCGGGATGCGGTGGTCATGGGGGCGATGAGTCTGGGGCTGTTTTTTATCTGTTTCCGCAAGCGGACCGGGGGAGCGATCAGCCGAAAAATGGGGGGTGTGCTGCTGTTGGTTTACCTGCTTTATACTGGTCGATTGGTGGCCGTCGCGATCCAGAGTGCCAGTTAAGGGATTGCGCTTTGCCCCTCTGCGTGCCTGTGTTATCACTGCTAAACCTTGTCGCGGAATTTATAATTTGCCCGCAGCCTGAAAGCGTTGCGGGACCAGGAGTCGATGACTGTGAAAGAGCAAATTGCCCATCTGCTGACCGCCGCCATGAACGCCTTGCAACAACAGGGTGTTCTGCTCTCCGACTTGGCCCCGGAACTGCAAATCGATCGCACCAAGGACAAGGCCCACGGCGATCTTTCCTGCAATCTGGCGATGGTGCTGGCCAAGCCCGCGCGGATGAACCCGCGGCAGCTGGCGACTGCGCTAATCGAGCAGCTGCCGGCCTCGGATTTGGTGGCCAAGGTGGAGATCGCCGGCCCCGGTTTTATCAATTTTTTCCTTAACACCGAATGGCTGGCCGGACGGATCGAGCAAGCGCTGGCCGATCCCCGGCTGGGAGTTTCCCTGTGCGCTGCGGCGCAGACGGTGGTGGTCGATTATTCCTCTCCCAACCTGGCCAAGGAGATGCACGTTGGGCATCTGCGCTCAACCATCATCGGCGATGCGGTGGCCAAGACTCTGGAGTTTCTCGGCCATCGGGTGATCCGGCAGAACCATGTCGGGGACTGGGGAACCCAGTTCGGGATGCTGCTCGCCCACATGGAGGAGCTGCGCCAATTGGGCGGCGAAATCCGCATGGAACTCTCCGACCTGGAGAATTTCTACCGCGCGGCCAAGGCCCGCTTCGATGCCTCCGAAGCCTTTGCCGACCGGGCCCGGCAACTGGTGGTGGCGCTGCAGTCGGGGGATGACTATTGCCTCAAGCTCTGGCGGGAGTTTCTCGACATCTCCCTGAGTCACTGCCAGGAGATTTATGGCCGTCTCAATGTTGGCCTGACCCGGGAGGATGTGGTCGGTGAGAGCGCCTACAATGACGACCTGCCGCAGGTGGTGGCCGATCTGAAGGCTGCCGGGTTGCTGATCGAAGACCAGGGGGCGCAGTGCGTCTTTCTGGAGGAGTTCAAGGGACAAGATGACGAACCGCTGCCGATGATCGTGCAGAAAAAGGATGGTGGTTATCTCTATGCCACCACCGACCTGGCCGCCATCCGCCACCGCAGCAAAATCCTCGGGGCCGACCGGGTGCTCTACTTCGTCGACCATCGCCAGTCGTTGCATTTTCAGCAGCTGTTCGCGGTCGCCCGCAAGGCCAATTTCGGCGCTGCTGTAACCAGTTTCGAGCATATGCCCTTTGGTACCGTGATGGGGGAGGATGGCCGCCCCTTCAAGACCCGCTCCGGCAGTGTGGCCAAGCTCAGCGAACTGCTCGATGAAGCCGAGAGCCGGGCCTATGAGCTGGTCAAGGCCAAAAATTCCGATATGAATGAGGAAGAGTTGCGGCATATTGGCCGGGTGGTGGGGATTGCCTCGGTCAAATACGCCGACTTGTCGAAGAACCGCACTTCCGACTATGTCTTCAGCTTCGACCAGATGCTCAACTTCGAAGGCAACACCGCCCCCTATCTGCTCTACGCCACCACTCGCGTCGCCAGCATTTTCCGCCGGGGGGAGATCGACGAAACCACCCTGAGTGGTCCGATTCAGTTTGGGGAGGAGATCGAAAAGGATCTGGCCAGCAAGCTGACCCAGTTCGGTGAAGTCGTGCAGAAGGTGGCCGAACGCGGTTGTCCGCATCTGCTGTGCGGCTATCTGTATGACCTCTCCGGGGTTTTCTCCAGCTTCTACCAGCGCTGCCCGGTGCTCAACGCTGAGGACGCTGCCGTCAAGCAAAGTCGCCTGCGCTTGTCGCTGCTTACTGCGCGGGTACTCAAGCAAGGACTCAACCTGTTGGGGATCGAAACCCTCGAACGCATGTGAATCGGCTTTGTTGCCGGGGAAAGGATCGAGATGGCCAAGGGGATTGGTTACAAAGAACTGGTAGCTCGCGCTGAAGCCGAGGTTGAAACCGTCTCTGTGGCTGAGGCCCAGGCACTTTGGGGGCAGGAAGACGTGGTGTTCATCGATCTGCGGGATATCCGGGAGTTGCAGCGGGAAGGGAAAATCCCCGGTGCAACCCATGTCCCCCGGGGGTTGCTGGAGTTCTGGATCGATCCGGAAAGCCCCTATCACAAACCGCTGTTTCAGAAATCCAAACGTATCGTTTTTTACTGTAACCTCGGTTGGCGCTCGGCCCTGGCGGCCCAGGTAGCGCAGGTTATGGGTCTGGAGCGGGTCTGTCATCTGGACGGGGGGCTCACGGCCTGGGTGGCCGCCGGTGGGGCGGTGGAGGCCGTGGTCAAAAAGTAACCGAAGTGGTTGGACGCTAAACCTTTGATAGTCTAAAGACGGAGAGTGAAAGATGCAGGCTAAGGAATTGGCCCGGCTGTTGAAGGGGAATGAGGGCCCCATGGTGCTTGACGTTCGGATGGGGATCGAGTATCGGGGTGGGCATATTCCCGGCGCCCTCTATGCCCCAACCCTGCGCATATTGACGCGCAGGGCCGGTTTGCCGAAGGATCGGCAGACACCGTTGGTGGTGACCTGCGAGCATGGGCCGCGAGCGAAGTTGGCCTGCAAGGTTCTCGGTTGGTTGGGATATCGTCAGGTGGAATTGCTGGATGGACACATGGCCGGTTGGCGACGGGCCGGGTTGCCTTTGGAGAAAAGTTGAAGGGGCAGCTAGGATCGGGGTGGTGAGGGGATGTCGGTAAAACCGGGACAGCCGGTCATGGCGGCGTGTCCCCGGTGCTCCGGGTAATCCCGGCAATGGTCGGGCTTGATCGCTTCGATGGTGCAGTGGTAGCCGGCGCCTTCGGGCAACTCCGCCAGCCAGGGGCAGCGCTCGACCTCTTCTCCGGTCTCTGGATCGTGCCAGGCGGTGTGCAACAGATTGCCCCGGCCGAGATCGAGGGTTTGTACCCCGGCCAGCAGATCGCTGCGGTTCTCCCTTTGCCAACGCTCCAGGTCAGCGTCGGAGACGCATCCCTGGTAGGCATCCACCAAAGTCAGACAACAGTGGCCGCAGCGACGGCAGTTAAAGTTCACTAGACGCATCGCTGTCCACATCGGCAACGACTTCGTTGACCGGGTCCGTCGGGTCTTCCAGGCTGATCCGCCCCAGTTTTCCTCCGCGCAGATCTCGCAGCAAAACCTCTCCCGCCCGCTGATAGGCAATCTCTCCACCTGGCCCCAGGCAGCCTCGGCGCTGACCGATGGCTTCAAGTACTGCCATGGCGGTTTCGGGCAGGGAGGGGAGGGTGTAGCGCTCGAGCAACGCCTGGGGATAGCGGCGCAGCAGAAAGTCGGCGGCAAAATGGCCGACATCGGCATAATCGATAGCGCGGTCGCCGATAGCGCCGCTGGCGGCAAGGCGGTAGGCCCCATCCTGATCGGTGAGAACCGGCCAGAGCACCCCCGGAGTGTCTGAGAGGATGATGCCGTTGCGCAGGTCGATCTGCTGCTGCGAGGTGGTAATCGCCGGCTTATCGCCGATGCGGGCGATGCGTCGACCGGCCAGGGTGTTGATCAGGGTCGATTTGCCGACGTTGGGAATGCCGATCACCATGGCCCGCAGTGGTTTGCCCGGTTTGCCACGATGGGGGGCGAGAGCCAGGCAGAGTTTGGTCAATTGACCGGCCTGGCTGCGTTGTCTTGATTCCAGGGGGAGGGCGCGCACCCCGGTTTCGGCTTCAAAGTATTGGACCCAGGCGCGGGTCACCACCGGGTCGGCCAGGTCGTTTTTATTCAGCACCTTGATGCAGGGTTTGTGGCGTCGCAGTTCCGCCAGCAGCGGATTGGCGCTGGAGCGTGGCAGACGGGCATCGAGAACCTCGATGACAACGTTGATCGAAGGCAGCAGTTCGGCGATCTGCTCCTTGGCTTTTTTCATGTGTCCCGGGTACCATTCAATCGCCATGATTCTTTGCACTTTCTGGTAAGTCAATGGGCTTTACGCCCCGTTTCAGGCTGGCTGTGTGCGGCACCTTAGCATAGCTGCCAGCAAACGACGGAATGTTTTCTTGCAGCAAAGACTTGCATTGGCAAGGTTGCAGGTCGCAGAAGATTCGCCTAAACTGCTGAAACCTGTGCTAAAGTTTAGACTTTCCAGAGATTGAATCACTTCACCAGGAGGAAACAATATATGGCCGATCTTTCAACAACTTATATGGGACTGTCGTTGCGTAACCCGATCGTGGTGGCCTCCAGTACCCTTACCGGCACCGTGGATGGCGTTAAAGAGTGCGCCGCAGCCGGGGCTGGGGCGATCGTACTCAAGTCGCTGTTTGAAGAGCAGATTGTCGCTGAAACGGGTGCTTTGCTCGAATATGCCGACTATGCCAATCACGGCGAAGCGGCAGAATATCTCCAGGGCTACGGTATGGAACTCGGCCCACGGGAATACCTGCAACTGGTCAGCGACGCCAAAAAGGCGGTGGATGTGCCGATCATTCCCAGTTTGAACTGCTTTTCCAATGAGCGCTGGGCCGATTATGCCAAAAAGTTGCAACTGGCCGGCGCTGACGCCATCGAACTCAATATCGCCTTTATGCCGACGGATCTTCGCCAGGATGCGAAGGCAGTGGAAGAGCGTTATTACCGCATTCTGCACGACGTCAAAACCAAGGTGAGCATCCCGGTGGCGTTGAAAATCGGCCCATATTTCTCCAGCCTGGCCAACATAGCTGACCATTTGACCCGGGATAGGGCCGAGGCGCCTGATTTTACGGTCGGCTGGTGCGGTCCATCGACGAACAAGGGCAAGGTGGTCTGGTCGGGGGCCGATGCTCTGGTGTTGTTCAATCGTTTTTATCAGTTTGATATCGACATCGATCACCTGGGTCTGGTGGCTGGCAATCATTTCAGTTCTCAGTCGGAAATCCATCTCGGCCTGCGCTGGATTTCCCTGCTGGCGGGTAAAATCGATGCTGACTTGGCAGCCACCACCGGCATTCATGACGGCTACGATATGGTAAAACAGTTGCTGGCCGGGGCCAGGGTGGTGCAACTCTGCTCGACCCTTTACCTAAATGACCTCGGTCAGATCAAGGTCATGCAACGGCAACTCGAGGAGTGGATGGCCGAGCATGGTTTTGCCAATCTCGATGCCTTCCGCGGTCGACTCAGTCAGGCTCGCAGCGATCGCCCGGAGAGTTTCGAGCGACTGCAATACATCAAACTGTTTGTCGGCATCGAATGAGCCAGCAAGCTCTTCGGGCGGCTCTGGTTGAGCTCGCCCGGCAAGATATCGGACCTTACCGCTTCGATGAGCCCCTGGCTCAACACTGCACCTGGAAAATCGGCGGGCCGGCCAATTTGTTGGTTGCCCCAGAGCGGATCGAGCAGATTCAACGGGTGGTGGCTTTTACCCACCAGCAGGGGATTCCGCTGGTGGTGATCGGCCAGGGCTCCAACCTGCTCTTTGCCGATGCTGGCCTGCGTGGCGTGGTCCTCAAGCTGGGGAGCAATTTTGCCCGCTTGCAGATCGAAGGGCAACGTATTCTGGCCGAGGCCGGGGTTTGGGTGCCGCAACTGGCCCGGCTTGCGGCCCGAGCCGGGTTGACCGGGCTGGAGCATACCATCGGTATTCCCGGAACAGTGGGGGGGCTGGTTTTGATGAATGGCGGCAGTCAGCGCCAGGCGATCGGCTCCTGCGTGCGGCGGGG
>Ga0209231_1000030_pt1 | contig 114526 bp, 145 predicted proteins | sample Deesub45470m_DNA_FD_188086 | JGI IMG/M metagenome (GOLD analysis project Ga0209231, IMG submission 188086) | Deep subsurface microbial communities from North Pacific Ocean - 450_OLKR46/470m Metagenome (SPAdes) (version 2) | ecosystem: Environmental > Terrestrial > Deep subsurface >...
TGCCCAGGATGCGGACACCGCTACGGTGATTCTCATGCGCATCAAAAGAGTGTGGCAAACGCAAATGGATATTGCGGCTGGTGTGTATCCGAGGGCGTCACATCAAAGGAAACGGAGCAATCTGTGCGCGCAGCAGTGCAGTTGGCGCACGAAGAACGGGATGCCCGCGAGCAGGCTGAAGTAGCAGCGCTTTACGGCGACGATTGAGAGAGGAAAGGAATTACGATCATGGCGCGAGAAATAAATGCGACAGAAAGCCGTTCAGATATTGATGGTGGCTGCAATGGTTGTACTGACCATAATCAGCCGGGTGCAAAATATCGGATATGGAAAATTGACCTGCGAGCAGTTTCTATTCGATTGTGCGATGACTGTATGACTGAGTTGATGGATAAATCAAAGACGGCGTTTCGCAACGCTAAATAACACTAGGAAAGGAAAATACGATGAAACAAAGCTATTCATTATGGAGAAGCCATCGCACTGGTCTGGTTATGCCTTTTGCGTACAGTTATTCTCCCGGCACGTCTTGGACGTTTATTAGCCTTCATTGCGCTGATACCACTACAAACTGATCGGAAAGGTGATATGACAACTTATACTGATATTGTGGCTGAAGCCAACGCCCAAACCGACCAATACAACTCATGGGATTCGTGGGGCGAAGATGAAAAGGTCGAGTTTGCGTTTTCGTGTGGTCGAGATTCTGCGCCCAAGCCTTCTGGCTGGATTGTTGTTGAAGATGGATTGCCTAAAGAAATTATTGTGGATGGTGCGGTCAACTGTGTGCTGGCAAAATGGAAGGAAGATCGGATGGATGGAGCGATCCCAAATCCTAATATTTGCAATGTGACTTATTTCAATTCGCACGCAGAGCAATTCACCCACTGGATGTATGTGCCAGAAATCCAACAATAACCGCAGGGCAGTAATTCATGATTTCACCTTTGTACTTTGGTTTTGCATTGCTTGGCGGAGGAATCCAGCTCGCAGTGATTTACATGATGCGAGCAAATGCTTGGCCGTTTGCTCGGCCTGTGGGCTGATCTGAAACCATAGGAAAGAGACCAATATGATTGACAATTTTTTTGCTCGGTGCTAAATTTGTGCCAGTCGCTATCAAGCGGCATTCCATAATATCCATCATCCTTGATGGACAACCAGTAACTCAGCAGTAACTCCAGCGCACTCGCGCAACAAATTATCACCAATACAAAGCATATTCGCATCACTGCGAACTGATTTCATCGCTAAGAAGCGTTGTTCGGCGAGCTTGCGTCAGGCTCTCAGATCAACTCTTTCTTACAGAATTCTCGACGTAGTTTAGTCGGAACTTGAGTCGTCTTATGACGGCATTTCGTGATTGCCCTTGCTTATGCAAGTGGCCTTTTGAGAGGAGTTGATCATGCAATCTCACGCATGGCAATTAGATTTCTTCGGCGCAGCACTGCCGGTGAATCTTAAAAAAATCGGGTCAAAAACCGCCCTTAAAGCAGTGATTGACATCATCAATGAGCATGAAGCAGCAGCACTCGCCCCAGTGGTTTTATTGGCTACGACAACAGTGGAGGCAGCAACACCACAAAAAACGTACCCGAAATTTTTCCATGGGCTTGATGTGGATCACCCAACCAACCTGTTTGAGCGGTTATTGGCAGACCGCATCAAAGAGTCATACCTGAAACCTACGTCCGAAATGGACTACCAGGATGAAGGTACGGAAGCGAATGAAAATTCCGCTTCCACAGCCACGCAAGAAGAAGAGGGGGGCGGCATTATTGGGGCACATAAAAAACTCCTCAAGTTGTCCCTTGAAGATTTGCGAGCAAATCGCGATGTTAGCGATATCAGCTCTTGGATCATGGATGGCAATGATCAGGCCCGGTTATTTTCTTTTGACGCATGTTGCCGCGTTTCAGAAATTGATCCGGACTCCTTGCGCAGTAATTTAATGGATGGGGGTTATATCCTCAAACATTATCTTCACTAACCAATCAGCCACCCTTCGGGGTGTCTGAGCAAGGAGAATCCAATGCTGTCCATCCAAGTAAACAACAAAGAAGTAGCTAAAATCCCAAACACTCAAGCACATTTGAACTTCCATACCCCTAGAAAAAATGGGGAGCATGGCTGGAAAATTGTGAATGAGGAAACGGGTGAAACGGTGGATTCATACAATCCACCAAGGAAAACCAAGCCTGTCGTCTGCACCCCTTACAAGGGGAGTTGGGCAGAAACAATGCAGCGATAGATTGGTATCACTATGCGTCGTCTTCTGACGGCATTAAAAGGAGTTGTTATGCCAACGTACACCGTTGACAAGGAAGATCCTCGCGTTTCGTCTGCGCTCCGTGCCCAGGCAAATGCGATGTTGAAAAAGGGTCGTGCAGTCGCATTTGTCTGCACCGGCAAACGAAGAATAGAGTTATTTATCGAGGAGGTAGCAAAAGTATGGGAATACTACCTTCGCGGGGGTGAGTGGATTTACTACTTACCTGAATAAATAGCAATAGGATAGGGCGCATAGCGCCCTTTCTCTACAGCGTCTTTAACATCAGACCTGTAAAGAAAGGTCGTTGTACCAACAAAATTTCTCGACGCTGTTTGTCGGAAACCTGAGTCGTCTTATGACGGCATTATTGATTGCCCTTGCTTCTGCAAGTGGCCTTTTAAGGAGAGCATCATGTCAAGTTCTGACAGTGCATTGCTGGCCAACTTGGTCAGTCAACAAGAATGGATTTTTGCTGCTCACAACGGCGAAAACCCATTTGAATACTCCTCCCTTGGGAGGGAAGAGTTTGCCGATAGCGTTCTTGCAATCATGGGGAACAATAAACTTCATACCGAAGCGAAAGGGGAAGAAATTGAAAAGTTACTTTCCCAAGTACGACATGAGGCTGCAATTTTCCTTATGCAGCGCAAAATGAACCGTGGCTATGACCCTGAAACAGAAGAACGCGAATGGGCCGAAGATCAAAAGTGGCGCGGGAGGGATGGATTATGACTTCCAATACATCCGTTCGCGACTTATCGCAAATGCGTAATTTTCTGCTAGGCCATTTTCGCTATGGTAAGAACGATGCTTACGCATGCAACATCAAAGTGAGTAATTTGCCGTATGACACGGATTACTACAACGCACTAGGTAATCAGTCCTTGATGAATCAGGTATTTGAAACACTGGAGAAATTCAGTGCCAACTATCGTCATCTTGGTTGTTACACAGACGGACGCTCTGGAGGCTATATTGTGCTTCATGCACGTAGGCAGCAATCCAGCGGGCACAAATCATTTTGTACCTGTTGCGGTCAACAGAATTTTCGTTTGGCTGCGGATTTAGGGAGTCTTGATTTGTACGAAGGTCATCCAGCATGGCCAATGGCACTTGAAATGATAAAACTCACTGGAATGAGCGCAGGACATCCGTTGCAACAAGCGGATTACTTTGCGTGGTGGGCACGGAACCACGGCAGTTGTGCGTGGAGTTATTTTGAGCTGTTTACCTTGGCGGAAAAGCTAATGCCAAAAATTGTCGGCAAAGGCGCGATAATAAAGTGCGGTCGCTGCGGTTCATCGGCTATGCGCAACTTTAAAGAACCGCCTTTCCATTGGGTGCCTTCGTGTGCTATCAATGACACTAAAGATGACATTATGGCAATGGAAGATGATGACTTGATTGAGCGTTACAATTTAATCAAAGCATTTGATCTGGCAGCCCAAGACTTAATCGCGGAATTCCAATTCCTCGCAAAACATTGGGAAGAAGATAATGATGATGAATGCAAACTTGAGCATACTATCGCCCAAGAAGGAATCATCCATCATGTATGATAAAAAATCCCTCCAGAACATCGGAGGGATTTTTTTTAAGGCTCATACGCTTGCAAAGGGTTAATTTCGATGTATATTCAACATGTATGAATAACGAGTTAATATTTTGAAAAACGACATTCGACTTTATAGTCAGAACCTCACGCGCAATGGCGGTGGTGTGCGATTGGTTGCGACATCTGAAGGTACTATGGCGTGGTCAATTGAAATTTATCACACCACAAATGTCACGCAGAATAAAAAGGCTATTGCCAAAAAAATAATCAAACAAATGAAGTTATCGACGTTTCAGGATGAGCTTGCCTCGTCTGAATGGAATGTGCTTCCAGACCGTTATCCGATAGGTATGATTGATGAAAAACAATTCCTTAACTTGTTAGCATCTCTTTGGTCAGGTCATTTATTGAGCGACACGGGTATATCACCGATACTTGAAGACCAGAAGCTAGTTGCAGAATCCCTCATTGGCGTATGCAAATCTCTTGCTATCAATATCACTCCCGCAAACAACGGACAACTTATGACCTGGTTACGATCAGGTGGCGTATGGCGAAAATCACAAGGTTGCTGGTTTTGAATCACTGCTTGATATGGCTTCTTTTAGATGTATATTGAAACCATATTAAAAATGGTGAAAAAATGAATAACTCTAACCTTGTCCGAACCACAATACGAATTCTTCCATCTCAAGTTGAATGGCTGGAAAAAAAAGCTATTGTTAAACAGCGCACGTTCGCAGAGGTACTGCGTGAATGCATTCAGAAATTCATAGCAACGCCCAACATAACATCCAATGCTCAAACCTACGCCAGCAATACCGTACCTAAAGCAGTATATTTAGGTAAGAATCAACTTGATCATATCGAAACTCGTTGCAAAACGAATGGAGGCACAATGTCAGGCATTATTCGTCAGGCCATTGATTCCCGGATGAAATAGAAAAAATGAAAAAAACAGATGTTTTAAAAAAACAGGCGCAACATATTTATATTCTTTCGATACTGATGGGCGGTGTTATTTTTATAGACAAGATGCCAGATTTCGTAAAAGGGATATGTATATTAACGAGTGTCATTGGTTTAGTATGCGCCTTGCTACTTTCTCGTTCAGCTAAACGCCATCTACACGCACAACATCAAGAGCAGAGGTAAAAAACATGAGTACAACAGACACAGAACAACGACGCAAAAGAGGACGGCCCAGCAGAGGTTTGGTTGCCAAAAACTTCAGTCTATTTGATCACCAGCATAATGCATTGCTGCGGGTTGCTAAAAAACAGGGGAGGACGTTTCCAGAAGTCTTACGGAGCGCACTGGACGCACTCGACCTTAGTATGTCACATGTTAAATTCTCGGCATCAATGCAAAGCAAGATTCGAGTTTCACGGAATCACATCACCATTACACAGCACGAAAAATTAACATCTATTGCCAAAGAAACAGGAGCGACTATGGCGCATTTAACGCGTGTAGCGGTGATGCTTTGGCTAGATAATCAACCAAAATAATATTATCAATAACGAAAAATTTCTATCAAAATAGGTAAAATAAAGCCTCCCAACCCGAGAAACACGAGCAGACCAATAAAAATCACTAAGCCGTTGCCACCATTTTCATCTATATCATGTAAATCACGTTCATCAGGGTTAATTACACAATTCTCCCCATCATATCTATCAGCATTTAATTTATTGCTCATTTTCTATCTTCTTTCAACTATTTGTTTATAAAGGATATATGCCGCTGTTTGACATAATGCTTATTATGCGTACTGAGTTTGCACTTTCACAGGTGTTGCAAATCCATGTCGGAATTACCACAAAGAATGCAACAGAAGCTATTGGAAATGCTAAAGGCATTTAAATGATCGGACAGGTCTGTGGGGCTAAAGAATTTCATGGCGGCTTACTGCGCGACTCCCAGCGTGATTGGCAATTTGTTTTGCGTTGCTTTAAGTGATAATTCGTGAGAAGTCGCGGGTGCATTTATCGGCGCACTTAATCTAATCTGATTATCCATCCCTTCCAAAAACAGGTACGTGACATAACACGCCATCGACAACGCAAAAAACCAAAACATTTTGGAGAATATTTTCATTTTCAATGAAAGACAAAATTTATACTCGTATGATAAATCATTAAATATCTATTTGCATATAAATAAATTATTCTGCACATTATTGATTTACACGGAGAGACAGCCATGTTGAACAAAAACACTGGGGAATCAACAACAAAAACGAACTCCCAACCATCAGAGAACAGCAATAAGATGGTTAGGACAGTGGTATATTTAACGCCAAAGCAATACGCTAGTTACCAAACAAAAGCGGTATTAACACAACGGTACTTCGCGGAAGTCATACGAGAACGGCTATTTAATCTGTTATCCATGAAAGCAATTGGTAGATATTTGAGCACTAAAAACATCACGGATATAATGGCGAAAACCGAGAATACAGTTAGCGTGCAGATATACATCCCGGCAGCAACCAAGCAAAAACTGAAACAACTACAAAAAACTCATGGTGTAACTCAATCAGGTCTGTTTCGCGTTGCCCTGGAGTTGGACGGCGATACCCATCGCAAACCCATTCCACACTGAGTTACCTACACACTATTTATACAAAAAGACGACAAAAAAACCAGCCGCAAGGCTGGTCTGGATTACTTGAATCAAAGATTAACCTTAGCAACGAATCCGCTTAAATTTTCCTTCCGATTTGCAAGTTATTGATTCCAAAGGTCAGAAGGGTTCTGAGTCAAAATCATCAAAGGAACTGGTGCGCGCACCGTTACGAGGATTGTGCGGTTCATCGCCACCACCCTTGCTTGTAGCGCTACCTGCTGTAGATGAACTCGGATTACGCGCTGGGGATTGAGAGGTATTACGCGCCGGGGCGGAAGACTGCTCTTGTTCGCCAGAAAGCTTGCCACCCAACATCGTCATTTCATTTACGACGATTTCCGTTGTGTAGCGGTCATGCCCTTCCTTGTCCTGCCATTTGCGTGTCTGGATGCGCCCTTCGACATAAATCTGCGAACCTTTCTTCAGGTACTCACCAGCAACCTCCGCCAAGCGGCGATAAAAGACTAATGAATGCCACTCAGTTCGTTCATTTTTCTCCCCGGCTTTATCCTTCCATGTTTCCGATGTTGCAAGCGTGGCATAAGAATTACTTTGTTTACCGACATTTCCAACTCCTTTTCACTGCGATAATGGTCTAATAATACATTAGACAAACGTCAATTCAAGCATAAAATAAAAAAATGATTAAAAATTACGCTCACCCACTCGCGCCAATAAACCAAACGAAAATAACGCACCAACCAGTGACTTGTCCACAGAATTTGTGGATAAAAATATTGAACTCGATATAAACACTTTGTTAGGATTTATCGCGAATCTGTACGATCAATAAATCTGACCTCATTAGGCATTAAGCTATGCGCCAAATTGAAAGGACTGGCATCTGAGTCAGCTACAAGAATCGTTATATTAAATCCACATAGATCACATAGACATTGGTAAAACTGCGTCCTACCTAACATAGAAGCATCACCCGTATCATTGGAAAACAACGATACGCGACCTACATCAACGACCTGTTGTTTAGATGGCGAGGATATAAGAAAACGCCCATCATTATCGTGGACCGTTCCGCAATAGATATTGGCAATAAAGACACGCATACTGAAATCTATCCAACAATTATCTGAAGGAATTATCGGTGGTGAGAAAAACTTATCCGCACCAGCACGGATAAAAAGAGGCTCTACCGGAATAGAGAACCAAGACAACTTGTTGTCGATAATGGACATCGCAAGTCGGGGTGAATGATCTCAATCCACCCCGCTAACCCTAGCCAGCAATACTGGCCTTAAATGCACTTCCGACCTTAAATGCGGGCACGCGAGAAGCCGGGACATTCAAGGCTTCACCTGTTGATGGATTGCGGCCTGTACGCGCTGCACGCTCACGCACTTCAAACGTGCCAAAACCGATCAAGGCAACACTGTCACCGCCCTGCAAAGCTTCTGTAACCACATCCAGCAAAGCATCCACATGTTGTTTCGCAACAACCTTGGTGCTACCCGTTTTTTCTGCAATAGCAGCAATCAATTCACTACGATTCATGTTTTCTCCTTTTTAATTAACCACCAAACCGTTTTCACGGGTACTCATCCTGCCACTTAGCAGGAATTCTACTATGAAGTGCAGCAACGGCTAAATTTCCAATGCCTATGCAGTTTCGTACACTCCACACGCCTACTACAACAGCATTTACTTTTCAAATATCGAATCATCCAGCACGGTGCCTTCGCCCTGCGTGCCAGAGGAATCAATCATCCAATCTTCCACATCCAAACTTTCGTCTTCTGTTTCTTCAAAGGCACCGTTCGCCAATCCCCGCGCAGCCGCCGCTTCCAGTCCAGCATAATCCAGACCTGATGAGGAACGTAATTTGTTCTGCTCGGCTATTGCCTGATCTGATTTACCCTTTACCACAAGGTCAAGATAAAAGAACGGGGCGTTATACGAAAGTTGCGTGCTTTTTCCGCGCATCAGCAAGGTCAAAGGTAAACCAGCCAATTCCCCATTGAAAGCCCCGTACAGATATTCCAGCTTTGTTCTTAACGTGCGAATTGAATTCCAGCCTGTTGTACGAAACACAAAGGTCGATAACTCATCATCCTGCCCTTCAATTTGAACATTCAACCGAGCAAAAGGTTTGCATTTGATTTTTTCCTGTTTTTGCGAGAACTCACACAAATCAGGCCCAGGACAGTCGCATGATTCCAATACGCCGTCCACACGCCGTTTTGAATGCTCTCCATTGCCAACACACACCTGACGCGAATCCTTAAACAGCTCGTAGCTTTCACGGAAACTTAAATCAGGGTCATCGAACAATAGACGAACAGGTATCTCGCGCAACTTTTTATTTGCATCACCACCACGCAAAGATTCACCCAACGGATGCTCAACCCATTTACCATTTTTCTTAAATTGCGTAGTAATGACAATTTCATCCAGTTTTTTCGGTAATCGCTTACCATTTGATTCAACCACCTCGCCTATAGCAATACGCCCTATGGTCGGAGGCACATAACTGAAACCACGCAACATTCTCGGCGTGCGCGATTTACGCGGAACGATAGCAACAACCTTGCCTTGTGAGGACTGTGGATTGCTCACGATCTCAACCTCTTCAACGTGTGCTTGTCCGTCATATACAACATCCTCAACTGAGGTGGATTCTTGTTGGGCTGGCATTATATTCTCACTTTCCTATGGGTTAAATATACATCTTTAAATTAACACACAGCAACAATGATTCAAGTGATGAACAGCTATTTTTTATGGTGAAAACGGGTAATTTGTGGCATTTTACTTGCCCGGAAACCCAAACGCTTTGACATGGCTTTCCTGCGCAATGCCTGCAAACCCTCTATTGCACTGGTCAGGCGACCATTTTCGTTACTCAACTCATTAACAGACTTCGATAAGCGTGATTTTTCTTCCATTGAGATAACGCGAATACGCTCCACCTCAAGGTCATACTCATTCGCTTTACGATGTGCATACGCAATAGCATCTTTTGAATCCATTCGTGCCTTGTCGATTTCCATGAGCATGCGCTTTTCCATATCACGCAATCGCGTCTCTGCCGCCTTGACCGATTCAGCATATTCAGTGGTTCTTGCCGCCAGTGCATCACGCAAGTTTTCAGCATCCTTCTGTGCGTCGGCGATCCCCGCAATCATCAGCGCGTTTTCAGCCTGAAAGCGAATCAACTCGTTCTTCACATTGTCCAGCACGGACGATTTATCAACCAGTTCAGCGCGTATCGTTGATAACTCGGCCAATAACTCAAGACGCAACAAATCGCCAGCCTCGACATCACTTCGCAATGAAAGAATTTCTTCGTAATACCCTGTGCGTTCTTCTGCAAACTGAGCAATAGCCGCTGATTCAGCCTGTTCCAGCAAAGCCCGATTAGCTTCGATAAGAAAATTGGGCAACGGTGAATCAGTCGCTTTTTCCTCCGCTTGATTGCGTTTGTGCCATTGCTGCAATTGATCCGCGATAGTCGTTGCACTTCCCTGCCCCGTAATCTGGCGAACTTTCATTACGGTAGGTCTGATTCCTGCACGATGAAGCTGGTCTGCCGCCGCTTCTACCAGCTCCCGTGTATTTTTACCTATGGTCATCAGTTTGCGTCCTTACAGTAAATTGTGGTTCAAGGCTAACTAGCGCAGAAAAACACCATCCATCATTGGATGGCTCAACATCACCCCGGCAACCTCACCGTATTTCCCTACAAATGAATTGCAATTACGCGCATCGTCCTTATAAGTGCAGGCCATGAAATCCACCCAGACGCACTCATTACCATCCCACGATGGGAGCATAAAATCAAAACACCCCATACTGTCCACCTCAACCCAATCCACTTCACCGACATCAGAAACCAGCTCTTGAAATTTTGGATCGCGGCTAAAATAAGTGATGGCTTTCTCCGCCGCATTTGTTAGTGATGCGCCGTTATTTTTCAACTGCATATCAACCATCAACACAAGCGGCCGACATCCTTCGACAACGGACGCAATAGCAAGAATACCTGTTTTACTTGGCTGCGGCGCAGCACCCATATTTGGAATTAAAAAAACCGAAGAGATTATCATTTAAGCCTCACGCATTTATTAAAGAAGGATTGAGTATCGCAGACTTGTTTAACGCCCGATCTATTACATTCAAAATACAACTGGTTGCAGCCTCATGCCCTTTACGATGTTCAAACTGAGTACACCAGGCTCGCGCCACCACCAACGCCTTCAAATTGCCGCGAGCTGATGCCATTACAAATGCATTCGCCAAATCTGTTTCAATTCCCATCGCCGTTGTGATACCGATTAAGCCATCCTCGTCTAGCAAGCCACACGCCGGCCCTTTCCTGAAAGTATAACCATATTCAACACGCCAACAACCATCAAAGAACTCATCTTCCATTTTGCTCACTATTGCCTCTGAAGCAGCACAATACTCTGGCAAAGAAGCGTATTGAACACACCATGCCCGCGTTGCCGTAAGCGCATCCCTCAATTCTTTTGCTGCCGAGGCTAATGTGCTGCGCCTCAAATTGTCTTCGAGACTGCCGCCAAAGAACACCGCCAGCGCATCATTCTCATTGCAGACCGCCACACCGCCCTGCAAATGGCACCGAAACCCCTGCTCACTAAACCATGCACCGCCTGATTCGCGCATAATTATTGCCTCTTGTAATGTAACACGATACGCACATAATAACATAATGAAATCATAACGCAAACGGCATTATCTAACATTAGCCAACTAATGTTAGATAATAACAAATCAGGTCGGAAATCCAGCCGGATACCGTGAAACAATTTAGGGAACGTAAGCGGGAATTCGTCAGCAAGCCAAATAGCACAAGGGTTAAGGAAGTTTGATGATTCAAGGAGAATATTGCGTGAAACAATTTTGACTGTTTACTGAGTCATGCTGAAAACGTCACTTTACCAAGCATATTAAAAATATCTGGTTGTAAGCACCTGTAAGGTCGCTTTTCCTTAATGTAATGAAACTCAAATCATTTTATGATTAAGCACATATAGATGTACAAAAAATTCTGAAAGGATATCCATGAGTTTGCGCGCAGCGTTTAAAGGCTGGTTTGGTGAGTTGCTTGTCACTGCCACTTCAAATATCACCCTCGATGGCGATATTTACCAGTCGGTCAATAACGTCACCATCCCTACCTCGAACGGCACGACACAGATTGACCACATCATTGTTTCGAGATATGGCATCTTCGTGATCGAGACAAAAAATATGGAGGGCTGGATTTTTGGTGATGCGGACCGGCCAAAGTGGACACAATCTTTCCGTAAATCAAGGTTCCAGTTTCAAAACCCGCTCCATCAAAATTACCGTCACATAAAGTCCTTGGCAGAATTTTTGGGCATCCCTACTTCCAGCTTTATTTCGCTGGTGTGTTTCGTTGGGGCTGCATGTGAGTTGAAATCTTCCATGCCGCCAAACGTAATACGGGGTGTGCCTTTCGGTTACATCAAAAAGCAAACTACCGTCATCCTCTCCGATGAGTCCGTACCAAAAATAGTTCAGGCAATTAAATCCGGGATGCGCCCAAAAAATATTCTCGGTCTGTCAACTGTGGCAACCAAAAACGAACACCTTGCTTCTTTAGCTAATCGGCACTCAAGTAAAACAAACTGCCCCAAGTGCGGTTCGGAATTGAAAGAGAAAACAGCGAATAGCGGTTCTAATATTGGTAATACGTTTATGGCGTGCTCGCGCTTCCCGTCCTGTCGATATACAAAAGACATTCCCCGGCTTTTTATACATAAAGGCAATTGAAATTAACATGACAAAAATGAAAAAGCACCTGGAAGGGCCTCGTCTGCATTTAAGCTTAATTTTAAGTGTCTGGTAGCAGTCATTTAAACGCTGCCCGACAAAAACCTAACATTTAAATTAAGTCAGGCCGCCGAGGACGATACATGAGAAAAATCAAACCAAACCACGATAGCGAAAATGCACTGGCCGACTCCATCAACGCCTTAATGCAAAAAGCGTTTGATTTAGGCAAGAGCATTACCGTGATGGGTGAAGAAGGCCCATTCCATTTTCACAATGTCTTCTACTACCACCAAGCCGGCACCTTCCAAGTTACTTACAACAAAAAAAGGACAGCATCGGCATCTCGCAAAGGCAACTATGGTGCTCCAATAAGCGCACGCAATGCCGGGAGATTGCTCGCTTCATTAGAACGAGAATGCTCATTATTTTCTTGCCGCGATGAAGATGATGAACCACTGAGAATCAAGTTTGCAGCGACGGACAATCACAATTCAAACACCCGTAAAACGCCAAGTGGAGGACTTGACCCTTCTGCACTCGTTGACACCGAATCTATATTCGTTGACTTCGACAGAAATGGCGAACGATTCGGCATGCTCACTATCCTATACAGATGCGGCGTTCGGATCGGACGTAGGTTATATATGACTAGGTGTGATTGCGGCAAGGAAAAACTTGTCTCATTACAGGGAATGGTTGATGGCAGCAACAAAGCATGCGGTTGCCAAAGAGGTTTCAATAACTCCAAACCATTGATGGAAGGTGAAAGATTTAACCAACTTACGGTGATCGGGATATCCACCGTTCCATTAACTGTTACAAAAAAATCACCCGGACATTACTACCTGTGCAAATGCGACTGCGCCAAAGAGGTTGTTGTTTCCAGATACGAGCTCACGCATAACCTGCGAATATCCTGCGGTTGTGCATACAAGCCGGACTTGCGCGGAAAGACATTTGGCAACTTAATCGTACTCGATGAGCCTTCCATTAGAAAAGGGAAGATTACGGTTTGGAATTGCCTGTGCAAATGCGGCAATAAGACGTATGCCAGGGGCAGCCATTTATTGAGCGGCAAGAAAAAAGGATGCGGGTGTGGCAAGCGAGGCCCGAAACCATCATCCTCTAAAGCTGCTTGATTCGCCCTTCGAGTATGCCAGAATAAACTCATCAATCGGGAGTTAAGAATGTCAATCAAAAAAACTGAGTACAAAACTGCATACCACGAAGCCACCGGTAAGTATTGCCGGATAGTAGACAGAAACTTTGACAACAACACCTTCACAGTAATTTTTGAAGGAAGTATCGAACGCGTTGTGGTCGCTTTCAAAGAATTGTCAAGTCTGGTGTACTAATGAAAACCGTCACTGTCACCAACATACGTCCTGCCGGAGCCGACCATCAAGTGCTCACCGTAGAAGGCGGCAATGGGGCGTACAGAAAGCAGCCTTGCCCCGATTGTCCTTGGCGTAAGGATGCGGTAGGTAAATTCCCTGCTGAGGCATTTAAGCACTCTGCCAACACTGCTTACGATATGTCGCAGCATACGTTTGGTTGTCATCAATCTGGCAAGGCTAAACCAACCACGTGCGCGGGATTCCTCTTGCGTGGGGCTGAACATAATATGCTGGTGCGGATCGGCGCGATGAAAGGCCGTTTTAAAGACGATGTGACGGATGGTGGCCATGAGTTGCACGATAGTTATCGCGCAATGGCGATAGCGAATGGCGTTCCAAGTGATGACCCTGTACTGCTCCCTTGCCGCGACTAATTGCATATCTCGAAGGAAATTTTTAAGCAGTTTGGCTATTCAAAACGGGGCTGTGCATAAGCACAGCAAGCCTTGCAATCATCATTGTAAGATGTAATATTTGCTTATTCATGGCTGGAAAACTTAATAAGCTCATAATTAACCGGCAAGGCGAGGATGAAAATGCAGCCCTCTTTGCCTTGGGTCGAGCGTTATTCATAAACAAATAATCCATGACTGACATTACAAAACCCGCTTCCCTGCCCTCTTCATCACCACACCAGACAATCAGTTTGGCTGATTGCAGTGGCGTTCAACTCTGGTTAAATGCACAGATCAGTCCGGCAACGGTAGAAAACTACACACGGCATGTCTCGCGCCTTATTGAAATGACAGGGAAGAATCCGGCTGATTGCACACTGGACGATTTGCAGCAGTTCATCAAAAAATTAAACACCCTATCCAGTGATGCCATAGGTACGAATAAGCTATTCAAAAAACAACCCTCGCCATCAACTGTCGTAGCCATCATCCAGGCAGTCAAAAGTCTGTTCTCATTTATGCACCGCGCAGGGGTTATTCACTACAACCCAGCTATTATGATTCGCACAAATACGCAGACCAAAAGAAAGCGGGTTGACCTTCCCGCATCAAACGACTTCGTATCAAAATGTGCCAGCCTTGCTCACAACACAGCCTATCGAAAAAAAGACCGTCTTGCTGCATTCGCCGTTCTCTTTCTGGCCACGTCCGGTCTTCGCGCGAGTGAAGCAGGCAATGCAAAAATGGAGGATGTATTTTGGCAAGGAGGCCGTCCTTGGCTCAACATCCTCGGGAAAGGGGCGAAGTTACGCGAAGTGGTATTGTTGCCATCCCTGCTCAAAATCAGGTCGTCCATCACAGAGGATACCGAATGGCTTATCCCAGAAACCTTTCGCGCATCTGGGGCTCGTCTAGTTGTGTGGCGAATGGTTAAACGCGCTGCGACGCTAACCGGCACGAATCCAAAAGATGTTCACCCTCACCTTCTAAGGCACTTTCATGCCTCTACATTGCTAGACAGTGGCGATGTAACATTAGCGGAAACCCGTGACAACCTTGGACATGGGAATATTGCCGTAACGTCACTTTACCTACACACAAATGAGGACAAGCGACACGATGCAATTTCTGCCGCTCTTGATAAACTAACTCAGAAAACAAACTAAGGCGAAGACAAATGGGTAAAGCGAAGAACCATATTGACAATGTATATTTGACCCTTGATTACGCGCTTGTTAGAATAAATCCTGATCCAAATTCCTTGCAAGCAGGAATAGCTTCGGGAAAATACAAACAAGAAATTGATGGTTTGCATAAGTTCTGCAACCGATGCAATGAATACTGGCCAGCCGATTCCGAGTTTTTCTTCTCCGACAAAAAGAGTATTGATGGTTTTTACGGTTTTTGCAAAGCATGCTATACCGAAAAGCGATATCCAAATGGTCGTAACAACCTCTACGCCCGCCAACCAGGAAAAACCAAAAATAGCATTGTAGATAAACGAGCTTGACGCAACGAATAAACAGAATTACAGTTACACCAGTCGCACTCGCGGCATTCCAAGAGCAGTACATTCCAAGAGCATCAACAGTCCGTCACGGACAACAGCATCACCTTTATAAATCCTGACCAAAAGAATGAGCAAAGCAATGCGCGCTTTCCTGCGCCTATCGCTTTTCTCACTCGCATCTTGGGTGGAATTTGAGTCGTCTTAATGACGGCATTTTTGAGCAGTAAATTTATAAGGAGAAATAGCCATGAATGGTTATAAGGCGTTTTATCGCGGTAAAACCACGGAAATCTATGCGGAAACATCGTATTCCGCACAGCAAAAAGCTGCTGCGCACTTCAAGGCAAAAAAAACCTATGATGTGAGCGTTATGCTCTGTGAAAAAGAAACTGATGGTTCTGCTCCTGGGCAGCAAGTTACCCATGTTGCAACCTTTTAGGAGGTGAATCATGGAACTTTTATCCAATACAGAAGCGAAAGGTAGTCTTCGTCCATGGGCAAAGAATCGCTGCGATGAATACTCAAATCTAACTGTCAGAAGTCTTACCAAAGAACAGCGTGCCAACACATGCGGCTACTGGTATTTGGTTGAGTCGGAATATCGTGCTCACACAGCTTTTGCGAATCGTGACCATCTGATTCGCTGGCTGGAAGAACGCGGTTTGTCGATGGATGGTGATCTGCCAATGTCAGGTACTTATGGCATGGTCTCTGTCACCGGCAGTTATCGCGCAACCATGCACATGTCCTACGACAAATTTTATTCGTTGGATGGAATCCAGATTCGTTCACTCAGTAATGGCGACTACACGCTCGGCATTATTGATAAAGATGAGGATGGTATTTCAAACGTGCATACCCTTAATCCCAATATGCGTGATCGCATGGTCTTTGACTATGCGGCCAGTCGTGCATTGGTCGGTTAAATTGAGCCGTTATGCGGCAATTTTAAGGAGAAAAGTATGAGCCTGCTAACGCTGTTCGCTCGTAAAGTAGTAACCAATGATCCAGTAGATTTGGCTCTCGGCGGAAGCTTCAAGAAAAGGATGGACACGGTTTTATACCGTGACCCTGAATGCACCAAACCGGCTGCTCGCTGGCCTTGGCATTACTCTGATTGTCCTCGTAAGGGGCAAAAAAAGGTGATGTTCAATTGCTATTGGTGGAATCTGGAATGGGTCGTTTAAACACAAGGAAGAAAGGAAATCTATGAATATCTCAGAGATAGATCCCGCAGTGCAATCGGCGGCAATTCAATCAATCGGGGCTATGGTAGCAGCGTTCATCGCGGCAATAACCGCAACCCTCATTGGTAAGAATTACATTAACAAGAAAGCATTGCAAGAAAAGTTGGTACTGGCTCAACGTGACATCGAGTTTCTTCTGGCTGTTGAGGAAGAACACTGTGCATTGCATGTTGAGCACACCGGAGAGTCGTATAAAAACCGCGTCAGGCGGGTTGCAAAGGAACGCAATTATGTCTGGTCAGGTAAGTTCACTCCCGGTCGTGCCAATGACTCAGCAACACTGCAATCTGCAAAGCGAGCAGTTCAATAATCTTGCCGTTCATAACGGCGGAAAGGAAATAATGCAGATCGTTACTGCAAGGATAACAGCGATGCCTAAAAGCATCTTCGACGACAAGCCCGTTGTATTTGCAACGATGGACAACGGGCAGGAAGAAGAATTGTTTTCGTTTTATCCTGACGAAATCATGTTTACACCATCCGAATTTGTGGGGCTTACCGTGGCTGAAGCACGCCAACTGTTCCACAAAAAGGATGTTGCATTTCTTCAATCATAATCCATGCCCGCCGCAAGGCGGGCGTAAAGGAGCATAAAATGCAAAAGGCACCAATTAACAAGGCATCACGCACCCAGCTCGTCACCGACACACGCAACATCCGTGCCGCTGCCAACCGCAAACAAGTCACATTGGATGCATGGGAAGAGAGTCGAGAACGCGCTGCCGCTGAACAGCACTTTGAGTTAGGTTGCTGGCTGTATTACTACAGTAAGCGAATCGGTAAACCTGGCCCACAAGGTTTGCAAGACCGGATCAATTGTGCCTGCCTGCTGTTCATGTCGGGCTTCACACGCCCAGGATACCAGTTCTTCACGATTTTTTCTTTTGGGGAGCGCCAGTTTGACGCCATCTTTGAAATGGGTGATGCCAAAGAGGTTATTGAGGGTTTGCGCATCATGCTGCCAAATGACAAATCAGGGATGCTGGACAAGGCGTTCGATTATTTCGGATGGCCTAAAGAAGCAGTTACAACTTAAAAAACATGGTAGTTTTTAACGCACACAGATTTTTTGTGTGCGTTTTTTTATGGAGCGAAGCCGCCGCTCTGCTGCCTGCTCTTCTTCAGACAAATTCCACCCAAGATGCGAGTGAGAAAAGCGATAGGCGCAAGAAAACGCGCATGGCTTTACTCATTCTTTTGGATAGGATTCAGGGAGGGAGGCTGTTGTCCGTGACGGACGGTTACTACTCTTGGAATGCCGCGACTGCGACTGCTGAAAATATAACACCAACACAGAACGCAAGACAAGCTACACCCTCGCGGATTGAAAATGTTTCGGATTACGTTGATTTTATAAAACCGCAATATGACTAGGCATCACTAGCGAGGTTTTTTCTTTGAATTTATATTTTAAATATAAACATGATTTATTTTATGCTTATAAATCAACGTGTTACAGTCGCATATAAAAAGTTTATTGTCGCCAGTATTACAAAGTGTTAGTCTACGCGCATTGTAATCTTGTAAGGATTGTATCATGCATACAAATCACCACGACACCAGAGGGTTTATCAGCCCAATGCACGGTTTACCTATCACTGAAACTGGACAGCCCGATCTACGCCGCGTGCGCGATACCTTTGGCATGGAACAAGAAGAAATAAGCAACTTTCTCGGCGTGGGCGTGGGTACATACCGTTCATGGGAAGGCCACCATCGAACACCATCTGCCGCAGCCCTTTCGCTTTTAAAGATTTTGGTTGCGCGCCCTGATGTGGTACGCGATGTTTTGGGCACAAACACAGGAATAACAATGGCATAAGCACAGAAATAAAAAAAGGCTCACCGTTGCAGGGAGAGCCTTTTTACTTATAAGGGGATTCGGTTGGTTTACAGACCTATCGAATCTGAAACGGTTCTGGAGAACCATGTAATGAACAACATCGACGCGTTCATTGTATAAGTTCGTCCAGAGAAAAGCAAATTTTTAAAAAACGGATGTGCAGACAATGAAGGCTGAAATAACAATGAGCGCCGATCCTTCGCGCTATCGCTTCTTCGCTACCATCCCAAAATCCATTGTTCTCGCCACGATATTTATAACTCGCAGAGTCGCGCTCGAACGCGTGCTCTACAATCACTCAAAAGAATTTCAAAAAACAAACGCTCGTATGCAGCTCGGTACGGGTTTTTTTGTGCGCGGCGAATGCCGCTTAAAAGGAGTTGTTATTGCGTAACTAACTGACGAACAACAAACAAAAAATCCCTCTTGGCGGAGGGATCATTTGTGACTTGGGTTTCAACTACTGAAAAGAACCAAATGCGTGCTTCAACAACCCGCATTCTACAGTAGTCGAAAACCCTGTCAATGGGTTTGTTCGTCCCTAAAAAGGGAGAAAACATGAGTACCACTGTAGAGATACTGAGTCCAGAAACGGACGCATTACGCCGTATTTGCAATTACCCAATGGCAATTGGTCGTGCATTGATCGCTATATCTGAAAACCCATTATTCATGCGAGATATGCCGGGTGCTTACTTGCCCGTGCTGCTCCAGATCGTTAAGAAAATAAGTGTGGCTACGCCTTCGCAAGAGATTTTTGCTCGTCGTGCGACAATTGCGAACGAAAGTCAAAAGAGCATCGAAACTGTTGGCCGGACAATCCGGTGGTTAGAAGAACAAGGGTTTATCACGCGCGAGCAAAAAGCGCATGCAGGGCTAAGAGGCAGCACATGTCACATTCACCCGACAAAAAAATTTACCAATCTCCTTGGTTTGCATATTCGCACGCAGTCACCCAGGCAATTAGCCATTAAGTCACCCACACCCTCTGTAAAAAAACGAAACTTCATTAAAATAGACGGCAAAAACATTCCCGCTGAACTTGCGTGGATGGTGCAGCAAGGTGGAATATTAGTTACAGGTCTTCTTAAACTGATGAAATTGGCAAAGGAATCAGGGAAACGACTTTCTGATGTAGTACAGGTCGCGCACGACTACCTCTCGGTATTACGAGGCCGCGAATTATTCAGTTATGCCTTGACGTTAATCCGTCAAAATAAGGATTACGGTTTTATCGCAAATAAAGATCGGCAGGTGGAAGAAAAACGTATGCAGACAATTCACGAAAAAGAATTATTGAAAAGAAAATGCTTTGAGTGGAAAGGCAGGAAACTAATAAATCGTGCCGGCTCACATAGCTATCTTGTGAATGAATCAGGCGTGATTGATGTCAAGTATGGAAAGATAAATGCCGTACAAGCGATGGATATGAGATTCATTGATGCGGTCGATGATGGACAACTGAGATTTATATGAGCAACTTAGAGATTATACGTCTGGCCGGACGCCTCTATATCGGCACTTCAAATACTCTCAGTCTAAAGAAACAGTCAGGAGAAAATCCTTTTAGGCTTATCCACAACCCTTCGTGGCTATTAGTGCCGAAGCGTGTATTGGTAAATTTCATGCAACTCAATAAGCTCAATAAAACTCAAACAAGAAATAGTTCCTACGGAAATGGCAGTGGTGGTTTTGCATAATATGGCTGATTCCACTAAGCATGCCTTGAGATATGACACGATACGATCCCTGAATCTACCATGTTGTAAACAATTGGCTTTAACATCAACAGGGGGATGTTCGTGAAGAAATAATGATTGCAAATGATGATAATCAATATTCAATAAATTGATCGCTTTGTCGATATATTCGGGTAATTCATCTATGACCATATCCGGGTTGTTTATACTTTTCTTGCCGTATTTCTTTTCATCCCTCAACTCGGCAAGCAAATCTAAAAAAAGCCTGAAATTCCGTTCATCCAGGCTGTGAATAACATCATAAATCAAGCCGTCACGGGTAGTATGTTTAACCACGCTGCCCAATATTTCACCTGCTAACGTACCATCTAATAAACAAATATCGGCCTTAATTTTTTCTAAGAGTTGATTTTCTGACATGAGAGCGTGCGTTCCTTTTGATCATTTATTTACGACACTTGAGTTTTGCATACGATTTAACCACTGGCTGCGATAAACCAGTTTGCAAAATAGGCCATTCATACGGAGCAGTAAGTGCCGTCTTTGGTTCTAGCTGCATCGGAATATCTCTTTCTGATGCAGGATGTTGTAATCGAGCAAATACGGATTTTAGTTGGGTTGGTGCTTTGTTAGACATAGCAATCAATGGACAAAATCTTTACGAATGTCATCAAACAGCGCATAACTGCCACCCAAGCGAATCACCTCATCTTGAGCTGAGAGTAATAGCGAGTAATCAATTCTTTCCCCATAAATCAAACGTGAGCTTAAATCAGAGATGCTGATACATTCTTCCTTTAATACTGCACACGTAGATGTGAAGCGCAATATACGAGCTGCGCATCGCGCGTGTTTTTCATTAACTTGTCTGAGCAACATAGTTTTCTTGGTCCTTTTTTAAAGATTTTGTCAAATTACCTTTTATTTTGTCGAGAAAATCTATCACTTGATGGTCATCATCAAATGATGCGCGCAACATCTGCGCGAAATCTTCTATTGCCATAGCGTGATCACTGGCAGCAATACCAGATGCAGAAACAAAAAATTTGCGGCCTACACGGATTACAACCATACAATTTTGCGGGCTAAGTCCAGCGTTCTTTAAATTTATTGCCAGATTTGCAACCTCGCTATGCAAAATATTACTTAATTTATGCGCGGAGGACTCTGTAGTGCTTGCAGATTTAGATTGCCGATGCGAATTCATATCTTTCCCTAAAAAACCGGAGCACACTAAAGGGGGGGAGGAAATACCAATATGCTCCGGTGTGATAACTGTACAGCAAAACTATTTTAAAAAAACCAGAGAAAACAATTCAAAAAAACAACTTCTCCAGTGCAAAATTGCCCCTTGAATCGCTTTTTTAATGGCATACACTTAATCTCATCTAATGAGAGGTGTCGTATGTCAAATATACAGCGTGAAGAAGGTGTTTCAGGGAAAAGCTATGCACTGTCCGGTTTGAGCAACGATGATTACCATGCTGACAAGGAGTGCTTATCAACATCAGGTATGAAAATGTTGATGCAGTCACCCGCACACTTTAAATATTCAGACCGTAAAGAAACGCCGGACATGACTAAAGGTACGGCATTGCACATGATCCTACTGGAGCCAGAGAAGTTCTTTCAAACGTATGCTGTGTATGATGGCGAAAAACGAGGACCGCAATACACTGAGTTTTTAGCCGCCAATCCGCAGAAAACAATCTTAAAAACGCAAGTAATGGATGAGCTGTCGGCAATGCGCGATGCCGTGTTTGCTTACCCTCATTTTAATCTGGAGCGATTGTTAAGGGTCGGGAAAAAAGAACATTCTGTTTTCTGGGAAGATGAACAGACAGGCGTTAAGCTAAAAGCGCGGGCTGACTGCATTATTGATAACGTGATCTTCGATGTAAAGAAAACGGCAGACGCTCGACCAAGTAAATTCGTCAAACGATGTGTTGATCTACGTTACGATATGCAAGCCGCCAACTACAAAGAAGGCTACCGCAACTTTCTTGGCAGGGATGTGATATTTATATTCTTGGCTATTGAAGATACTGCGCCCTACGGCGTATGGCTGCATGAATCATCTGTTGATATGGAAGCCCGTGGTGAGCAAGATGTGCGGCATGCAATCAACACTTATGCAAAGTGCGTTAAAGAAAATAACTGGCCGTTGTATGACAAACCAAAATCAGTCATCGAATGGCCGGACTGGATGTGTGTTAAATAATATAAGGCAAAACGGATGAATGATTACTATAAAGGGGAAAATATGTCACCCGATCTTGATATTTTAGCGTCTGATCTGGAATTTCTGGAAGAAGGCCAATACCCTGTGTGGCAATGCGAAGGATGTTTAACTTTTTTCACTGAAAAAGAGGATCTGTTACCTATCAATCATTCGTATGATCGTGAGGGGCAGAACGACCTTGATGTGAAAGGTGAATGTCCTTATTGCAATGGGTTTTGCCGTGAACAGCATGTTGCCGAAAATGATTACCGTGCTATTCGTGAGGTTGCCTAACCTTCTGGATAGGTAATTTCAATTCTCCTGCCTCTTCACCAACCACCAATGTATTGCTTTGGTGCGTTGGCTGGAAGACGATTCTGCACCCTCCCTCGCAGTCCGTCAAAAAAGCACCATCAAGTAACACACCGTTCGCAGAGATGGGCTTGATAAATTTTCTTCCAGCGTTCAACAAGTAGCTGGTCAAAGAAAAATCTGATAAATGTGCAATTGGCAGCATTCTGTTTTTAAAGACCGATAATAATGCGATGTCATCGACAATGAGATATTGCCCTCGTTTTCTAACTGAGCATAAAAGAATGATGTCGCACCGATCACCCATTGCAGCACGTTCCATATCGACTTTTACTTGCTCATGACAAATAAACGGATATTCCGGCATGTATTTTAAGTGAATGAGCGTATTTTTGTTATGGGTCAATAAGCACGATTTAACAATACCTATCACCATAAATCGACCAGAACCATGAACGTCGGAAAAACTATCAATCAGCTTTTCTCTCTCATTTGCGTGATTCTTATGATTTGCATCGAAGGCATGAGGCGCAACAAAAAACCGTCGAAGTTGGCCAATACCTGCTAATTCAATCTTTTCAGAAACCCGTTGTACATGTTCACCGAAATCCATCGTATTGAGCATGGATTTTGTTGGATGAATATTGAATCCAGACTCACGCCAGATCAGCCCCAACAAATGAGCTAATGAAATGCCATTCTTGATGTCAACATGTACTGGGTGAGTGCCGGGCAAATAAGGGGGTTCAAATCCGACAATAACAGTTATCTGCGCGCCATCCCGGACAACCGAATGTTTTGGCGATTCGGTTACCACCCTCTCATCGTAATCCTGGGTGAATGAGGGGCAATCAATGTGATGCAACGCACCAGTACCGGGATTTTTCCGAATAAAAAATTTCTGCCTTTTCGCGATATGCATAGGAATCGTATTGCAAAGACAAATAACAGGCAATTTTTCACGGTATGCAAATGAAAGCGTGCGCTGGCCAGCCTCCTGCTCCAGAAACCAGCGAGAGTAAAGTCGCTCACCAATACGAATTTCACGTTTATCAGACATGAATCAATTATGACGTGTAATTAAAAAAATTATTTAAAGGAAAAGCGTCTTAAATAACACCTTTTCCTAGATAAAAATAAGTGACCTACGTTCTACACTACATGCCTTGAATTGCCATTGCCGCATGCTAATCTGAAGACGTGAAACCACATGCGTTGGAGACAAAATGAACGCCAGACAAGCAACTGAAAAAAAATACACACTTCCTAAAACCCTTGCTGAAGCAGCGTCACTGATCACTAAGCTGGGATTTAGCACTCCCTCGCTTGATGAAATGCAGAGCATAAAACAAGTCTGTGGATTTGAAAAATTAGCCATTGCGCTCACTGACACCTTAAATGGTGAAAGTCTCGAAGAAAACAAACGTTTTCTATCAGGAATTTTAGGCGCTATTGCACCATCCACGTTGAAGCGATTGGAAATCATCGGCATCCAGATACCTTCTACAGAAGTTTTGGTGCGAATCGGCGCAATTGAAGGGTCTGAATTCGTCGCGTTGGTAAGAGAAGCATCAACCGGGTCATCTACTAGCGGAACGGCACGCGACCAGTTGGTACTTACATTAGTAAGATTCAAGGAAGAAGAGGGTTCCTTCTCAATGCCTGTAGATGAACGACCCGTCACTGGCAACGCAATGGAATCACAACCAACAGTCGATCATGTTCGTTCACTTCATGCCGTTAAGCCACTATCAAGCGCACCTAATCAAAACGATGAACCGCCCGAAGATGATGATGCTGTTGTCAACGGTAAGTTTCAGTCAACGCATGTGTATGGCGGTGGCTTTGCCCTTTGCTTTAATGCAATCAACACAAAGCAAGGCATTCCATCCATCAACCTTGATGCAGGAATTGAGATTCCAAGCAAGAAAACGCATGGCGGCCAGAAAATACGCACATATAGCTGGAAGGACAAAATCACTGTGCAATTTACCGGGCGTGAGTTGCATTTGGTTTATGCCGTTTTGATGGGGTATATGGATGAATTTCAAGGCTCAGGCCACGGGGCGGCACATGACAAATGGTTTACCCTTTCCAAACAGGAAGGGAAAATATATGTCTCAGTACATCGCCGTGGCGCACCCTCACGCGGCGTACCAATCACCTCTGTTGACATTTGCCCAGTCATCTCTTTGCTTGCCCTTCAACTACTGGCAGGAGCGCCACATTTGACCCTTGAGCAGCTTAATTTCATGGCGCAACGTGCCGCGACCCTTGCAAACGAGTTCAAAAATGCCAGCAATTAGGTTTAACAAAAATCAATTAGAGACAATATTGGCAAAAGGACACTGCCGGCTGTCCGTTATTCCATTAGCATCACCCGAAAAAAAGAGAACCCGTATTCCATCAAGGAAAACAAACAACAAGTTAATGCCCCAAGATATTTTGTGGTCTGCTGTCCATGAAAAATGGGGCGACCGGGCGAAGGCTGAGTTTCTTGCAATACCAGGGCGACGATACAGAATAGACATCGCCTTTCCGCATGAGCGCGTGGCGGTTGAATGTGATGGCTGGCAATATCACGGTCGCTTCAAAGATGATTTCAAAAAGGGTCTGCAACGACAAAATATTCTTACTGAGCATGGGTGGAGCTTTCTACGATTTACTGCGGGCGAAATTCATAAAGAACTAAATAAATGCATCGCTATGATTGAAAGGGCTATTACTTGAAATTTTTTTTAGATTTATGTGTGTCAAATCGCAACGCATGGATTTTGTACGGTTATTTTTTAACAGGTGGTTTGGTAGCTTGGTCGGTTTGGCTTTCAGATATGCCCACTGCCCTGCTTCTGGTGTTGATGCCATTATGGGGAATGACGCAAAACAGACGCCAAGCATTTTCCTTGTGGTTTGGCTACTACCTCGTTGGCTCAAGTGTATTGCCCGCCGCGTCCGCCGTCTTTTTTGGTGAAGATGCATGGTTGATTATTGGTTATACGATGTGGGTAGCCAGTGCAGCGATATTGGCTTCACCGTGGTCGCTATTGACTTTCCAGAAGGGATACAACCGTGCGTTTGGGTTAATACTTGCAACAACGCTCGTTGCTGTTCCACCAATCGGAATTATTGGCTGGCTTAATCCTTTATCCTCAGCTGGATGGATAATGCCAGGCATGGGGTGGAGCGGTATTGCGTTATGGTTTTTAGCCGCAATGGTGTTGATTGCGGGATTTGAATGGTCGTTTAGAAAAAATGCGCTCATTACAATAGCAATGGTGCCAGCCCTCGTCGCGGTCTTAATAACACTACCAAAACCGTTGCACTGGGATGTAAATGGGTGGCCATCGGGTATCTACGGATGGACGGCTATATCAACACATCTTGGAAAACTACCAACCGATTACGGCGAATTTATTGACCGACAAACAAAAGTGATCTCTCTTGTTAAAGCAGAGCTAAATAAACCAGATACCCGCGTTGTCATTCTTCCTGAGCAGATTATCGGCTCATGGACGCATGAAATGACGGAGCCAATATGGTTAGCACTGCTACCGCTGCAAAGCATGAAGGAAAAGGGACAGATAGTATTTATCGGCGGGGAGATAGCCAGCGGGAAACAGTTCGATAACGCCTTGATCGCATTCTCCGGCGATGGCGTAGCCTATATACACCGCTCCGTACAACCAGTGCCAGTAAGTATGTGGAATCCATTTTCACCCAATGGTGTTGTTGCGAACTGGACGCATACGAACAGGGGTGAGTTACATAGCATTCTCTATACAGCTTCAATTTGCTATGAAGATGTTCTGGTATGGCCAATCCTGCATGCATTTGCGCTACCTCACAACGAACGCCCATTCGCAATTATTTCAGTAGCTAATCAATGGTGGATCAAAGGAAGCGGCGGTGATCGAATACAACAGAAAAGCATTGAATCATGGGCAATGTTATTTACCGCCACCCTAGTTAGAGCAACCAACGACTAAATGTGGATACACAAGAAATAATTGACGCATATCTTGCTTTAAATGATGCGGGGTTACTTATTGCTGCGGCCAGGCTTTCAATAATTAACCATACCGAAGCCAAAGAAGGTCTCCGGCCAGAAAATATCAAACCTGCCGTTCTCGTGGCTGCTTTGTCATCAGGCAATTTAAATTCACTCTGGCGAACGAAAACAGAGCTTCTTAATGCGCTTTATTATGCACAGAACAGTCAAGAATCAGCACAAGAAAATAGGGAAAAAATAGCGAAAATATCCATTAAAATGCTGAATTTCATTGATGATTGTAGGGCTGAAGGTTTAGACCCACGACTTATTTCAATAGGGTTACAAATAAACAATAAATAACAAAACATATATTTTGGTCGGAATATGAACTTTTTAAGACGTTTTTCCATACGGTAAAAATTTTCTATTACTGGCAAAATGATTCTGTCCAAAATGGGATATTTAAGAAAGGGATAATCATGTCATCAAATGATAGCTCGAAAAAAACAGAAGCAGCACAATCATCCTCACCCGAGGCAGGAAAAAATGTACCTTTTGTAAAAAAGAGCGAAGAGGCACTTCGAGAAGCGCACAAAAAATGGATGGAGCACTTTTCCGGGCCACTGCTATCGTTACCGGTAAGTTTGGGCAGCCCCTCAATGGCGCGCATCTACAAGCGTAATTTTAATATGACCAGTCGCGATATTTACTACATCAGTGTGCTGGGCCGAGCGTTGCTTGGTGATGCAGAATCTAAAAAAGCTGAAGAATATGTGCTGAAAAACTTGGCAAATTCGTTACGCGAAGTGCAGGATATGATCACGCAAGCAGAAGCATCATTGCTCAATGCGGGTATTACACAATTGGCAACCTACCAAAATCCACGTTTAGACGATGCGCGTATTACAACGCCGGCATCCAAACAGTTCATTGATTTACTGCATCTGGCGGATAAGTATTTACTGGCTCTGCATACGCTCTGGTTGAATGTCGTTATCGACAATGACCAACGCGCTGCGCATGAGTTGATTGTTAAAATCAAAGTGAAATCGGTCAGCAATTCCGCACGACAAATGTATTCTGCCATGCTCAATGAATTGAATGCACGAAACAACGGTGCAGCAACTAAAACCATTCTCAATTACGGCAAAACAAAAGCAGCCAAGCCAGAAAAAGAATCCGTTAAGGTTGAGCCACCTGTTGAGCCACCTGTTGAGCACCCACTTCCTATTCAAAAGGCTGCTTAATCAAGTTCGAGTTTTAAATTCTTAATCCCAGCCAACAACAAGTCGTACATGAGGCAGGAAATTGCCTTGTGTTGGCTTGTCCTGGCTCCGGAAAAACGCACACGGCAATCGCTAAAGCGTCAGTCATCCTTGCGCAATCACCAAATAATTCTGTTTGCCTCATTTCATTTACTCGTGATTCAGCACGCGAAATTAAATCACGGTTGGCTAAGGTATTGGAGACCTCTAACCCCGCTGCATTAAAGCGAACTTTGGTTGGCACCTTCCATAGTTTGTTTATTCGACACCTATCATCTCATAAGAAACTGAGCCGAATTCTTTCTCCGGGCGAGCAAGAAAGTTATGTTGTACGAACCCAAAAAGAATGTGGGCTAAGTATTAGTGTTGATCAAACGCGCACAATCATAGAGTCATGCAAAACAAGCTACGAAAACATCATTCCAAAGTTGTCGGTTGAGGAACGTAAGGTTTATCTGACATATCAGGAATTGCTTCAGCGTAACAAAGTCATGGATTTGCAAGATGTGCTCGTTATGTCAGCAAGATTGCTCAGCGACCCAGCTTCAGGCTTCCCTCCCCTCCCCGTCACTCACTTGCTGATTGATGAATATCAAGATGTCGATCCAATCCAATATCAAATTATTGTAAGTCACGCCTTATCCGGGATTATTACCACGGTGGTTGGTGACGATGACCAAGCTATCTATGGTTGGCGTAATGCAATGGGTTGTCTGGGCATGGAAAAATTTCAGGAAGCTACAGGAGCGAAAAAGATTACGTTAGCTATCAATTATCGGTGCATGGAAGAAATTTTAAGCGCCGCCGATAGGCTGATATTTAACAATAAAACACGCTACGCGAAACGATTGGAAGCATCTCGTGGTCAGGGCGGGAAAGTGCATCTGTTTCGCATTCCCACGCGCGCAGATGAAGCTAATGATTTGCGCAGTAGAATCCAGATAGATCATTCGAGGGGACTGCGTGAAAAAGAGTGGGCCGTTCTATCCAGAACGAATCGTATTCTCGATGTAGTTGAAGCTGAACTTTCCACAAAACAAATCCCCTTTAAGCGTTCAGGCAAGAGTTTCTGGCAAGGTATGCCACAACGTCACATGCTGTCGTTTCTGCGCTGCATGGAAACGGGTGAAAAAAACGGCATTGACCAGATATTGCACTGGGCCGGATTCAATAAAGCAGAACTCGATTTGCTGCACAAGGATGACGAAAATTTTGCCAAGCTTTTGTCAGGCACCAGTAGTGTTAATGTAAAAGATTACCCCCCTGCCCTGCAAAGCCAGCTTAGCGAGTTTCTGCTGTTGCTCCCTGCATGGCGAAATCTTGGTCGTTCACGTTCGGATCAAAGTCAAAAACACCTTTTGCAAGGATTCTGTAACTGGATGAAACCAGTCTATAGTAACCAAAAAAAGGACAAAAACCCCGATGCCCTTGCAGAGAAAAAAAGACTGGCTGCGGAGTTTATAGCGCTTGTCGAAACAAACCTTTTAAAGCTGCCAGGTTCGTTCGCTCAACGAGAAGCGTTACTCACGGGTGCCGATGGTACAGAGAAGAAGCATAAAGGGGGTTCTGAACCCGAAGAGAAGCCAGTTGCGACGGTTGCCTTGCTCACCTTTCACGGTTCAAAAGGATTGGAGTTTGAAAAGGTCTGGATTATTGGCGCAAATAGCACTGTCACCCCCGGCAAATCAATAAATATAGAGGAGGAACGAAGACTTTTCTATGTTGGGGTTACAAGGGCAAAGAATGAGCTGTTTATTTCAAGTGCCATGGATGGGAATGATAACTCGCCATCTTTATTCTTAGCGGAGTTAAGAAATGATTGATGGCACTACAATTGACTTGATATTTGATCCGATCGTGCGCGAGGATGGTCGCCTATTCTATTCTGAGGTGCTATGCCGACCACAGGGCTTGCCTTGCAACACAAGCGTCTTCAACTGGATTCTGTCTAAGCACTGCTCCGGAAAATCGGCGCACCTTGACCTTGTAATGGCCAAACTGGTTGTGACCGCTCTTGATTTAATTGACACCCGCCTTGGGATCAATCTCACCCCTACAGGAGCAGTCTTGTACGGCGACGAATTCATTGATATTTTCTATGCATCCCGACATAAACTGGTTATTGAAATAGTCGAATGGGATGACACCCCTCAATACACTAACCCACTCTTTATTACGTTTTTCAAGAAGGCGCAGGATTTGGGATTCTATATATTACTCGATGACGTTGGTGAGGGTGCTTTTATTGATCCAATTCTGGTTTTAAGCCTGGAAGGGAATGGAATAAAAGCCAATTTTGCACAGCTGGATTTTGCCCGTTCTGTAAAAACGAAAAATCAAGAATTGGTTGTCGAATTTGTTTCAAGTATTAACCTTGTTCGACAGTCCTCAAATTCGGGAGCAACGGCCTTTCAAGGTGATCATCCGCGTTCTTTATTTTCATCTGCGATCAGCGTAATCAACTAAGGGTGTGATTTGAATCACACCCCATAATTTCTTGCAAGACATAGAGCCTAAGCATCGTTTAAGAATTTATCAACTGTCTCTTGGAGCAACATCTGAAGCTCTGTACTTTTGTCTTTTGGGACGCGGCTAACAGAAAGATTTATTTTTCCATTTGAGGCTGTGATTTTCCCAACCCCATTAACACCCTTAACAATCCAGTCCTGCGCTTTATTTGTTTTCTGCTGACCGTTCACCAACTGAAGAAGTCGATTCCTTTCTTTTTCCTGTTTCACATACGTTAAATCTTTTTCAATTATATGCAGCACAAATTTAATAGCGGCACTCTCCCCTTCCGTCGCGCCAAACGCTTCATAAACACTTAAAATTAAAACGGCTGAGTTGTAACTTATTCGAGCTGGTTTTTCCTTGATCTCAGCTAAAACAGAGGATGGTAACTTCATAAACGACATGATTTTTGTCAGCCGGGTTCTTTCAATTTTCGAGTGGAGCGCAAGTTGTTGAATATTTGCAGCCAATCCATTATTCAAAAGCGACTGAAAGAAATACGCTCTATCTATATCAAAATGTTCGGCTCGTTGCTCATTGCATTCAAACCCATACCAGGCGGCATCAACAGCAGAATCAAACTCGCTAATTTCAGCCCATATTCTTTGTGAAATTTCGTATTGACGAAAAGCGAGCACCCTACTCCACCCATCAACTATTATGTAGCGTCCATCCATTGCCTCGTTGTGCCGAATAATGATCGCCGCTATTTGTCCGTCTTTAATAATAGACTCGGCGCGATCCTTAATTAAATCCTCGCTATACACGGTTCGGGGAGGTATCGGACTCGGGTCTATCAGTGAAATATCAATTTCCAGAAGTTTGCGGCCGCGTTTGGCTTGCTCAGACTCGATTTGAGCGGCCAAATCCGCACCGACGGCCCTTCGGGGTGAGTGAGATATTACCATCGCCTTAGAAGTGGCTAGAACAGGTTTCTGCGGGGCCGAAAAATGCGATGGCAGCGGCGCTTCGTATTTTTTTTTCATAATTAAGCTCCAGAAGAATTAAAACGCTCAAGTAATTCCAGCGCCAGGTTTCTCATGTCCTGAGCAATTACAGGTGACGCGGGTTTCATAATGGAAAGGGGAACGGCCGAGTCAAGATTTTTTGGTAAATCTTCGGATTGCCGAATCGTTGTCAATGTTGTGCTATCACCAAAATGGTCATGCAGCAGTTTCATTGTATTCTTTGAGCGAGTCAAATGTTCACTGTAGTAACTTGGCACAACAACCAGTTCTGGCGACACACCAAAATCAGCGACAAGCCCCTGCATCTCAGACGACAATCTTGACAATCCTTTTATGCTCAACTTATCAAGCCGGGCAGGAGATATACAAAAATCTGAGGCTAACAAAGCGCCTTTTGATACCGAGCTGCTTGCTGGAGCGTTGTCAAGAATAATGATGTCATACCCGGAAAAATCAACATCAGGATGTTTCCCGGTAATTGCCTGATCAAGCAATTGCTTAATTTTGTAGTCGCGATTGGACGCTCCAAGAAGCGCATGTTCCAGCTTCGATAAAGTGATGTCAGCCGGAATAAGGTGAGGGCCATTTTCACCGAAAGGCTTTTTCACCACATCAGCAAATTTCGCGTAAGTGGCATTTGGCCAGCCAATCGTTTTTTTGTCGTACAACGGAGGTATATCAAACAGGTTGCCGAATGTAAACTTAACCACCTGTTCCTGTGAAATGCCGTGTTCTTGTGCAATTTCGTCATCCAGCTCGGGGTCATAACCCAGCATGAGTGATGCACTACCTTGCATATCAAGATCAATCAATAAGCATTTCAGGCCCATCAATTGAAATTGCGCAGCAAGTTCAACAGATGTTGTGCTTTTCCCGACCCCCCCTTTAAGCAAATAAACGGATGCTATGATGGGTTTTGTGGTTTTTTTACCACGGCCTGTATTCCTACGATAATTCGCCAGATCAAAAATATTTTCAATCGTGAATAAACGAACATCTGGCCCGTTGCCGCCTGTACGCTCAATTGCAAGCCCTGAGTCTCGCTCATCATTTTTTACGGTAGAAGGAGATACGCCAAGCATGCTGGCAACCGCCTGTATTCTGAATTTGCTTTTAACATCGGTGAATTGCACATCCTCTTGCTGATTTTGCATAAGACCTCCAAAGGTTAAAGTTGTACTGCGTTGTGTCGCGTATTATCCGTCAATTGTTTACAAAAACAACTATATTTTGTTGGGTTTTATGCATTTCTTTGCTATTTGCCAACAGAAATATGAATATATTAGGCTGTTTGTGCGCATAAAATAAAATCTGAGCACGCGAAGAAAATGGGTGTGATTCAAATCACACCGAACTATTTCAGATCTAGATAAGCTGGAGAAGTGGGTGGGGTGGGGTGGCGAGATGGAGTAAGAATATGGCTAACGCAATCAAAACGATTGTTTTTTATCCGATATTGAGTCGCTTATTTATATCTTCAGCCATCGCGAAAAAGCATTGGGCAGCATAACTTGCAGGCTCTTTTTCGGCAATAATCCCTGCAAATTTAGGAGCTACTTTGCGTGAAGTATGTAACGGAATAACTACATTACATAATTCTCCTGCATGCTGTTCTGCTAATCCACGAAGTAAAAATTCTGTTTCTGTTAAAGCAGGCTGCACACCATTCGCCAAATAAATGCTAGGAGGAAATTTTACGTTTTCGTACTGCTCGGACGCGCTATAAAAACCCGTGATCGACGCGGATTCTTCTAGCGCAAATGAAGTAATGGGAATGATATTAAGAATCAAGTCCGCACCCAATAAAAGATTATATGTCAGTCGAGTAGGGTATGAGTTAGTGTCAACAACGATAATGTCATAATTTGCACACAAAACTTTCGCGTTCTTCATCCTCCATTCCTTGAATTTATACAAGGAGGCTTGGCCTAAAGACAGGTGTGCTTCAGCAATCGTTAAAGATTTTGAAACAGGAATAATGTCTAACATTCCGTCTGTATAGATAGATTGTATGGCTCTGTTTAACGGCGCACCATCCATAACATCAATGATATTGATGTTCCGCCTGTTATAAATTTCACATGAAACAGCCACGCTTAAATCACCACTGGCATCACCATCAATAATAAGCGTGCGCATCCCTTGCCATGCAAAACTGGCACCTAAATTAGCCGCTATAACGGTTTTCCCTGCCCCCGTGCTGCGAGAATGGACGGCCACGACTAAAGTGGACTGTGCTACAGCAGGCTTCTTGAGTTTTAGACGCAACTTCCTCACATCACTTAATGAATACGTACGGTGATAAGTTTCTTTTTCTTTATTAAGTAATTCGTTAATTTCACGACCAGTCAATTTCGTGCCAATCATTGCGCATACTTGACCAACTCTGAGTTCTATATTTCGCATATAAGTTTAATTTTTAAAATATATATATTATATACTGCTGCCGCAGTTAGTAATTATATGCACTTGACCACCAGCCTTAGTTAAATTAAGATTAAAAGTAGTCGCAGTCGCGGCATTCTAAGAGCAGTAACCGTCCATCACGGACAACAGCATCACATCCCTGAATCCTATCCAAAAGAATGAGTAAAGCCATGCGCGTTTTCCTGCGCCTATCGCTTTTCTCACTCTACGAGTGGAAATTGAGTCGCCAACATTCCGTTGTCGGCATTTATGAGCTGTAAAACCTTAAAGGAGTTCCCATGAAAGCTATCAAGAAAGCTAGTCTGTTGGTTATTTGTCTGTTGTTGTCGGCATCTGCAACAGCAGATATGCTTGGATATATGGCGAATATTGTTGGTGTTGTTGCACCGCAGTATCGTCAGCAAATGCAGTATGTGCAAATGGCAGCCCCAGTGCTGCAACAAGCACAACAACCTCAGTATCAGCCTCAACAGGCTGTTTACCAGCAGCAGTACCAGCAGCAAGAATCCCGTTATGAGAACTATAACGGTGGCTACGATCCGAACTAATATCTGGTAAGAATCCCTGAAGCAATTCGGGGCGTTTCACCGCAGTAAAAATCTGAGTCGCTATGCGGCATTTAATGAGTAACACAGTCTTGAAAGGACAAAAAATGAAAAACATTATGAGTGGTAAGGTTGTGGTTTTCTGCGTGGTTGGTTTTTTTGTTTTCGCCACCTCTGTTCGTTCCGCGAATGCGGCGGACGTAGTGGTGGTTGCAGATGTTTTATCTGCAAATGAACGTGTCGTGCAGCAATGCGCGATGGTGCAAGCACAACCACAACAATACCAACAGCCAGCACAGTATCAACAACAGGCATCAAATGATTCCGGTAGTTTCTTGCCGGGCTTGTTTGGTGCGATTGCTGGCGCAGCAGTTGGCAATCAAGTTGGCAAGGGTAATGGTAAGATGATTGCCACTACCGTTGGTGCTGTGGCTGGTGGTCTTGCAGGTGCCAGTTATGGCGGTGGTAACAACCGCCAGCAAGCACAGCAGGCACCACAACAGCAGGCACCACAGCAACAGTGTTCCTATCGCACGGTAGGGTACGAAGTGGTTTACCAGTTGAAGGATGGTACGCAGGGCAGGGGATTCGTTCCTTACCGCCCAGGCAATACCATTAACGTTGGTCTTACAGCAATGTAATTCTTACAAGTCACTCTCGAAAGAGGGTGGCTTACCACTAGCCTTTGAAAAGAGCCTAGCGATAAGCAAAATTTCTCGACGCTGTTTGTCGGAAACCTGAGTCGTCTTATGACGGCATTATTGATTGCCCTTGCTTCTGCAAGTGGCCTTTTAAGGAGTATATTATGAGCGTATTATCATTCCCCGAGCGTGGACACTGGGGAGATTCAAAATGGCGAGGCAATTGTAGTGGCCATGTTTATAAAGCCCTTTTTGAGCAGTATCTAAAAAAAGGGGATGTGTTCTGCGACCCTATGGTTGGGTCGGGGACATCGGTAGCCGTCGCACAAGAGCTGGGTATTGAAGCTTACGGATTGGATTTGCACAGCGGTTTCAATGTGCTGCGTGATTCAATCTTGCAGACTGTCGGCAAGGAATCTGACATGTGTTTTTCACATCCAGCTTATCATGACATCATACAGTTCAGCGGAAATGTGTGGGGCGACAAACCGCATCCAGATGATTTATCACGTTGCCCAACAGAAGAGGATTTTGTGGAGAAGTTGCACATTGCCCTCTTAAACCAGCGTGAGGCAACAAAGGCTGGAGGACTCTATGGTTTGCTTATTGGTGACACTAGGAAAAATGGGACGTATCGCTCATATCAGGCAGACTGTATCGCAAGAATGCCTAAAAATGAACTGTCATCCGTAGTGATAAAAATTCAACACAATTGCTACACCACGGATAACAAGCAGTACGCAAAAATGTCACACATGCGTATCCAGCATGAGTACATTTGTATTTGGACAAAGCCCAAAAATGTCTTGGTGTCGATGTTGTCAGATTTGGCGACAATGGCAAAACAACAGCAAACCGCACTAACTTCAACGTGGCGAGCTGTAGTTAAGAATGCATTGATTTCTCTTGGTGGACAAGCTCGCTTGGAGGACATCTATGCAAAGGTGAGTAGTTATTCGCCTGAGAAATTGGCATGCAATGCAAATTGGCAAGCCAAAATAAGGCAAACCCTTCAGTTGGCGACAGCACAGTTCAAATCGCAAGAACGTGGTGTTTGGGAATTAGCCTAAAAAACCCCCCGTAGCAATACGGGGGATTGCCCTTATGTCACCTACATTGATCGTTTAAGACTACCACCCATCGTGAGAGCCGTGGCAAATCCCTCTTTATCATACGCTGCGCGTATAGCCTCTTCGCGCGTAATATGGTCATCCGCAACAAGACCCGCAAGTACGGTGTTAAGCAGGATTGAACCATCTGCGTTGCTTGTTTCAATATTGGTTTTTATATGAGCCAATTTATTATCGCGAATCAATTTTGAGGCGCTTTGATTGTTGATCATCATTTCATAGGCCAATACAAATTTCGATCCATCCTTCGATGGCAATAAAATCTGACTGATTACGGCGATAATACTGTTCGCCAGCATATTGCGTTTTTGTTCTTGCTCCGAACCCGTGAAATACGAAAGCAGTGTTTCAACTGCCTCGGCCGCATTTCTACCGTGCGTTGACGCCAGCACCAAACACCCGGAATCCGCCGCCATAATTCCGGCCTCAATTGTGTCTCGATCCCTCATTTCGCCGACGAATATGATATCTGGTCTTTGACGTTTAGCGGCAATCAACCCATCACTGAACGAGAAAACATTAGTCGGTATTTCGCGCTGCGTCACAACCGACCTCTTCGGTTCAATCAAATATTCAATAGGGTCCTCAAGCGTCACAATACTTGATGAAGAGGTAGCGTTCACATAGTCAAGAAGCGAGGCAATCGTGGTTGTCTTGCCCGATCCAAACGGGCCAGTCACGATAATTAGACCTTTTGGCCTCATATTAACGATGTGCCGTAATTTTGCCGGGGTGCCAAGAGAGTTGATGTCTGGAATAATCATCGGCTGAATCCTCGCCACTACACCTACCGCATTCTCGTTTCCATAGCGGTAGAAATTACAGCGCAGTCGAGAGCGGCCTTTTAAGGTTATCGCCGTATCAAACTGCCCGGAAGCGATTTTTTCATTCCATTTTGGATCGGCAAATAATGCGAATTCTTCAACGTCGGCAGTTGTTAGAATGTAATCTCCATGCGGGATATAACCCTTGGGAGCGCGATACAAAAGCGGCGACCCAGATTTAATTTGCAAATCAGAAAAAACTAAACCCAAGTCGATCAACTCAATAATTTTATTAGCTACTTGCACGTTACCCCCATTTTTGTATTAGTTCTATGAATTCTATGAATTGTGCCTTAAATTCACACAAAAAAAAGCAGGGAAAACGTAATAAATCGAATGTTATTCCGGATTATTTACCCATAATCCATAGTGAAAGGCTTGCAAATAGTTTAATGATTGGATAGGATTGTACTGTCGCGTTCAGCGGCATTCCATAATTGCTACCGTTTAACTACGGCAGCTGCATCAGAAAAAGCGCTCGCGCGCAAAAACAACAATACCCTCTGGGAAGTATTCGCATTTGCATCTAACTGCATAATGCATTCTGTCGTCCATCCTGTCAGACCTGTTTATCAGTGAGCTTTTTCTAGGCTCTCAGATAAACACCGTCTGTACGCTTTCTCGACGCAGTTTAGTCGGAATCTGAGTCGTCTTATGACGGCATTTCGTGATTAGGCTTGCAAATGCAAGCTACCCTCAAAGGAGTATTCCATGTTGCAAATTAAAGAAATGATTTTAAAGCAGATTTCATTGGCGTTGTTCCAGATCGCTGATGTCTTTGCAACAAGACTGCACTATTACAGTGCGGTTGTTATGCGCGAACACTTAAAGGTTCGAGCAAAGAATCAAGCTGCAAGAATCATTGCCCGCCAGGGTAATGTTTCCGGCAACTAAATGAGTCGGCCACGGCTGGCAATTATAAACCCGTCTTTATGTCGGGACTTTCAAGGAGTAATACCATGTCTCAAGAAGATCAAAAGTTTGTAGTCGTCATCCCAGAGGTTCGTGTCTGGGGCGGTGAAAAGACAATGCGCGTGGATGGAATCACCGCAGAGTTGCCGGATGAGTTGTTCCGGGAAACGCTGAAGTTGATTCCGAAGGAGTTTAAAGCTCCGTTCGAGACAAAGCGCAAAGCATCTCGCCGGGTTCTCGAAAAACGTGGCATCCAGTTCGCCGGCGGCGTTGGTTTCGTCATCGCAGCCGAAGATATGCCTGTAGTAGAGGCAGAGCTGGAAGTATTGAAGACAGAATTCTTTGACTTGTTGGAAGGAACTTTCCTTCCGCAAGTATCAACAAAGATGATTGAGCATGCGGCTAATTTTCCTTCATGGGAAACACGCATCTTGTCTCACTCGCCTGACCTTCAAAAAATCCGCTCGGCATTCGAGTTCAAATGGTTGATTACTGAAATTGGTGGAAGTCATGCTTCCGTCATTTCCGAGGTCAATATGTTCGAGCGTCAGTTGTATCGGGAATCAGCCGATGCAGCCCGCGAAATCCTGACTCGGATGCGTGAACGTGGCGGTTCTTGCAACCGCAAGACTGTAGAAGCGATGCGTGGCATTGCAGGCAAGATGGAGGGGCTGAAATTCATTAACCCCAAAATTCTGCCATTGTCACGCGGCATCCAAGCTGCGCTGGCGCAACATCTGCCAGTAGCAGGCCCACTGAGCGATGACGATAAAGTTGTCATTCAAAGCCTGTTGCTGACAATGGCATCAGCAGAAAGTCTGGCAATGGCCGCTGAGGTCTGCACTGAGGGCGGGGATTTTTGGGCAAAACCAAAACCTCAACCTGTTGCAGTCGCAGCAGCTCCAGAGGTTGCAACAACTCCGGTTGTTGCGGCAGAAACAGAAGCAGAAACAGTTGAGCAAACTGATGAAAGCGGCGACCAGGAAGTAGTTCTTATTCCTCCACCCGTTGAAATCAAAAAACGTTTCAATTGTAGTTTCTAAAACAGGCCATTCCCCGAAAGGGGATGGTTTGCCAATGTCCTTTCCAAAAGAGGATAGTGGCAAAACCATATTCTCGACGTAGTTTACGTCGTAATTTTGAGTCGTCCATGACGGCATTTTTGAGTAATAACTTTAAGGAGTGCAGCATGAAAACAAAAGGAGAACAGTCTGTAGCCACTATGACTACCGCAGAAGAATTATTGCTTTCCTTGGCGCAAGCTTTGGATAACGCATTTATTTCAACCTGGCAAACTACGTCTGCGTGGCAAAAAGAGTTGGATGATGCGTTGAAGTATTTAAAGAACCGGAAACTTCATCATGAAAACACTTGAATACGCAGCAGCACTTTCAGCCATCATCGGTTCGATTTGGCTGGCACAAAACGTCCCGACATCTGCCTTTGGATGGGGGGTTTTTCTTAATCAGCAGTCTTCTATGGATCGTGTATGCATGGAAGGCAAAGATGAACGCGATGTTGATTCAAAGCATCGTGTTTACGCTGTCGAATATATCTGGAATCTGGCACTGGTTGATTCCCTATGTAAACGGCATTTAGTAACAAGGAATGCTTGGTTCATCCAAGCGTTCTCAAAAGGTCTGCGATACGCGGATTTTTCGAGAACGGTTGGCGAATTGGCTGGAGGATATGGGCAATTCGGCAACTCAGATTTCACGGTGATTCTATCGCCGGAAAATGGGTCGCATCTTGAGTGCGGCAGTGAATAGTCCCAATCCGAAAGTCATTTGTCGTTTTGGGTTTCAAAGTGAGGAGTATTGAAATGACAGCAAAACAAACAGTAGCACAAGAAATTTCCATCGAAGTTCTGTTGGAAAAGTATGCCCAAACCAATGAAACAACCGTTAGCGATGTGCGTAAGCGCGTAGCTAATGGTCTGTCAGTCAATTCATCGAATCCAAAGCGTCAAGCTAAGGAATTCTTTGATGCAATGGATACCGGTGGTCTGGTGATGGCTGGACGTATCAATGCCGCGTGCGGTAGTGGTACTGAAGCAGCGACCCAGATAAACTGCTTCGTTCAGCCGGTCGGGGATTCTATGAGTGGCCTAGATGAATCAGGTCGTGTCGGTATCATGGATGCGTTGGCGCAGGCAGCAGAAACAATGCGTCGTGGCGGCGGTGTGGGCTATAACTTCAGCCATATCCGTCCCAGGAACGCATGGGTTCGCAAGACTAACTCGCGTGCGAGTGGTCCGGTGAGTTACATGGGCGTTTTTGACAAGATGTGCGAAACGGTTGAATCAGCCGGTGCGCGTCGTGGTGCTCAGATGGGCGTGTTGAATGTGACACATCCTGACATTCGTGAATTTATTGGAGCCAAACGAAAAGAAAGTGTCCTGAGAAATTTCAACTTATCTGTCGGAGTTACCGAGGAATTTATGCTTGCCGTCGAAGCTGATGGAGATGTTGAGTTGGTTCATGTGGCACAACCCCATCAAAGCGTTGAGTCTGCCTTTCAACGGGCAGATGGGATGTGGGTGTATGAAGTGGTCAAAGCCCGTGCTATTTGGGAATTGATTATGAAGTCCACCTATGATTTTGCAGAGCCGGGTGTCTTGTTTTTGTCGCGTATCAACGCTGAAAACAATCTCTGGTACTGCGAAGAGATCGAGGCCACCAATCCATGTGGTGAACAAAGTCTGCCTGATTATGGCGCATGTTGTCTTGGCTCGGTTAATTTGACGGTGCATGTCCGAAAGGCATTCACCTCAGAAGCGAGCTTCGATTTCACCTCGTTTGGTAAAGCGGTTCGTACTGGCATCATCGCGTTGGATAGTGTGTTGGATCTGACCGTGTGGCCACTGAAAGAACAGGAACAATCTGCAAATGATAAGCGTCGTGTTGGGCTTGGTTTCATCGGGCTGGGCGATGCATTGATCATGTTGGGCTTGCGTTACGACCAGCAGGAAGGGCGTGATATGGCGCAGAAAATTGCAGAGGTGTTGCGTGACGAATCGTATGCTCAGTCTATCGAGTTGGCGAAAGTATCAGGCGCATTTCCTGTGTTTGATGCAGATAAATATTTGGCTGGCCAGTTTATCGGTCGTTTGCCAGAGCATCTGCGTGATGGAATCCGGAAACATGGAATCCGTAATAGCCATTTGGTATCAATCGCTCCAACTGGAACGATAGCCTTAGCCTTTGCAGATAATGCCTCCAACGGTATTGAGCCAGCTTTTAGCTGGTCTTATAACCGCAGGAAGCGCATGCCGGATGGAACGCACAAAGAGTATGTCGTGGAAGATCACGCTTACCGTGTATTCCGTGAAATGGGCGGTGATGTTGATAATCTGCCTGATGCGTTTGTGAATGCACTTGAAATGAGTGCGTCTGCGCATGCGTCTATGGTGGCTATCGTTGCGCCGTTCGTGGATTCCGCGATCAGCAAGACAGTCAATGTGCCTGCCGACTATCCATTCAGTGACTTCCAAAATTTGTACATGGAAGCATGGCGTGGTGGCATCAAAGGCATCACGACTTATCGGCCTAACAGCTTGGTAGGTGCTGTGTTGTCGTCCGTGAAGGAAAAGAAGAAAGCAGAGCAACCGCAGGACTTCGTGCAAGACCAAGACCGCCGTATCGTTTTGGACGCTGCACCGATGCCCGCGCTGTCCTCATTGCGCTGGCCGGGAAGACCGGAACTGGCAATGGGTAGTGAAGGTTGGGTATCGCAAGTCGTAAAGCATCCGTTGGGTTCGTTTGTGGCGTTTGTATCTCACACCACGAATGGCACGAATCATCCGTTTGAAGTTTGGGTGAATGGTGCTGAACAACCTCGCGGTCTAGGCGCTCTGGCAAAAACCTTGTCAATGGATATGCGCGCGCGTGACTCAGTTTGGTTGCGTACAAAGCTGGAGATGTTGCAGAAAACGACTGGTGATGATGCGTTTGATATGGCGTTGCCGCCTACAGGTGAAATGAAGCGTATGCCGAGTCTGGTATCTGCTTTTGCTCATTTGCTGGCATATCGTATCGAGGCGTTGGGTGCGTTTAGCGATGAGGGTGAACCTACCCCGATGATAGACGCGCTCTTTTCCAAGAAAGAGCCAAAGACCGGAACAGACGGAACAATGAGCTGGACGGTTGATGTTTCAAATGCAGGCACAGGCGATGACTTCGTTCTGGGTCTGAAAGAACTGGTTTTACCGGATGGACAACGCCGCCCATACTCGGTCTGGATGTCGGGAGCTTATCCCCGTTCTCTGGATGGATTGTGCAAGGTGTTGAGTTTGGATATGCGTGTCATAGACCCTGCGTGGATCGGTATGAAGCTTAGGAAATTGCTGAACTACAGTGAAGCGATGGGTGACTTTTTGGCGCGTGTTCCAGGTGGAGCCAAGATGGAAAGCTACCCGTCCACTATTGCTTATGTTGCAAAGCTCATGATTCACCGCTTTGCGATGTTGGGCATCCTTGACGAAAGTGGTTATCCAGTACAACAGATGGGCGTACTGGAAGTTCCTACTGCCCATGCTAAAAGCTCAAGCATCAAGCCGATGCAAGGCAAGGTATGCAGTGAATGCCGAAACGCAACAGTTATAAAGCGAGATGGATGTGAATTTTGTACATCTTGCGGACATACAGGGGCGTGCGGTTAATTGTATAACTCTTTGATTTTAAACGGTAAAATTTAATATTAACACAGGAAAGCGAGCGGCGCAAGTCGCTCGTAGTACCTATTTGGAAGTCAGTAATAAGTAATTTACATCTTGACGTTTCCACTCCAAACAATTACGATTTCAACCAGTCGCACTCGCGGCATTCCAAGTAAAACAAATCCAAGCGATTTGTCAGCAGTCTAAGAATTTACTCACACAAATAATTTTTATCCATTGAGCGGTGTAAGGCTTATGTTGATGCGTTCGCGCGTCCATATCGGCGTTACACCCCTCTGCATGCTTTATGGGGATTTCTGTTCCCACAAGGCAGGTTGTGGGGTTTTGAGTCGTACCTTGAGTACGGCATTCGTGAGGATTCCAAAATGAAAAAAGTTATCGTTATCGCTGTATTTCTTACAGCAGGATTCGGGGTTACGTCACTGTACGCAGTGACTACCCCGATAGAAAAAGCACTCGTGTCTCACCAGACACAAATGCAAAAAGCAATGCAAGAAGCAGGCGTTTAAACCTCTTGCATCCCTGACCCGATGAGAAACACGGGTTGGGGGGCTTCACCAAAATAGATTCATTAAGTCTGTTTTGGGAAGTCCCCCGGCTTCGTTTACTAATCATCGCTAAGGAGAGAATCATGAGACTAATTATGGTGGTTTTTATCGCCGCATTGTCCATACCGCTCGGTTTTTCTGTACATGCATTCGCTGAACGCATGGCTATCAAGACAACTCAGCATTTAAATCAGTCATAAAACAAGGTGGCTTACGATACTCTCGAAAGCCACCTTACACGGTGAATTGGCTGCCGATCCACTCTGTAAGGCCACAGCCTTGATGATTTTTTCAGTGTAACCACACTGCAAATTGGGTCAGTACACCGTGTACTGGCATTCTTGAGTACCATGCCTTTAAAGGAAGAAAAATGAATCTAAATCTGATGTCTTATACGCTAGATGGTCAAAAAATAAGCCATCCTTGTGCAACGCCAAAGCAGAATACCGTTGCGTTAAAAGAAGAAATGCTCATCACCGGACGGCAAGATTATTTGCTATGGGAAATGGGTCAGCGCGCAATTGTTGCTGGCACCGCCTTCTGTGGACAGGAGGGTAATTCATGAATGGCGTGCTTGCGAAAAACTTGTGCGGCGTAACGCTGCCAATACAAGTAATCCAATCCGCCAATGGTTTTTACATTGGCACAATGGAAGAGGGTATGCCGTACTCACGCGAAAGCGTTGAATACTGGCCTAGCCAAGAAGCTGCGGAAACTGCTTTTACGTCTGGTCACTGGACGCAAAAAAAATATCCGTAACCTAGTAGCCACCGCAAGGTGGTTTACTGAAGCTTGTTTGTTGCAGACTGCTCCAGTAAGCCACCAAAATTTCTCGACGCTGTTTGTCGGAAACCTGAGTCGTCTTATGACGGCAACACCGAAGTAATTAACCTTAAAAAAGGAAGAAATAATGACCACAGCAAAATTGGTTTCATTAGCACAAGCTCTTTCGATTGATATTCCTTCCGGGATAGAGATCGAAGAAGGACAAGGCGGGCAATTCGTACCACCCATCGACGCAAAATATAAGGTTCGCAAGAGTCTTGCATCGTTGATGTATGGTTTTTTTGTTAGTGGCGAAACAACAATGACACTGACCGGGCTGCAAGGCTCGGGCAAATCTTCGTTCCCTCGCTATTGGCATGCGTGCCTTAACTATCCGCTGCTTGAGGTAACGTGCAATGCACGCACCGAGATGTCGGACTTGATAGGGATGTACAAGCCCGATGAAAAGGGCGGACTGTCTTTCCATAAGGGACCGATGTTGGTCGCAGCGGAACAGGGCATTTCCCTGATGTTGGATGAATACAATACGGTTGATCCTGGCGTTTCTGCTGGCATGCATCCGTGGCTGGAGGGAACGGGTGCTTACATCCCAGAACTCAAGCAGTTCGTCCGTCCAAGAAAGGGTTTTCGTTGTTTCTTAACGTCTAACCCTGCTGATGCAGGACAGGGATTTATGGGTCGCATTGAACAAGATGCGGCACTAGAAGACCGTTCTTGGACAGTATGGGTTGATTATCCTGACAAGGAAGACGAAGTAGCCATCATTTCACGTATCTTTCAAGAATCGGGCGAATCTCAAGCTACTGGAGATGACGTTGCTACAAAGATGGTCGAGATGGCAACAAAGTTGCGCAAGCAGTTTTCGGAAGGAAAAGTGAAAATGGCAATGTCCACCCGTGCTTTATGTCGTTGGGCGGTCTGCGCTACAATTTTCTCAAATGCAGGCGGCGAAACAACGCCACTGTCCTTTGGGTTGGAAATAGCATTTACCAACAAACTGCCTCCTGAAGAAAAAGCAGCAGTAAACGAAATTGCATACCAGATGTTTGGTGGTGCAAAAAAGTAGAGAGGGGTTGGTATGGAAATCTTTAATTGGGTAACAGCCTTAAAGATTTTTTATGTTTTTGTGATCTTTTTGTTATTGAAAGGATTGGTTACTGGGTGGCGAGAAAAATTAGGTGAATTTAGGCAAATGCTTGAAACCATTCATCCTCAAGAGATTAAACCAACTGAGCTGACACAATCACAATCTGAACCGCAAGATATTGCGACTCAAACAGAAAGATCGTTGGAACAAGAAAATCAACCTCCACTAAGGGAAAAACCGACTGCCAAAAAACCTTTAGACGTACATGAGGGAATTTTGCTTGCGGCTGGGTTTGCAAAAAGGGAGTACGGGTATAACTCGTACCGCCTGGAAATTCAGAGTAATGAGTTAGGTTCCGTCTATGAAATATGGGGCGTGGATCTAAAACGAGCTTTGGCTGTTTCAGGCGCGAATATTGGTGACAACATCAGAGCGGTTTTAACTGGACATATTGATACGTCAACTATGAATGACGGCGAAACATCAAAGGTTAAGAAGAAAATCTGGGACGTGACCAAGATTGAATAGGAGAAGGAGCCTTGCGCTCTTTCTCTTCTTCAGAGAAGAAATTTCGAGCAGCACGTTCGGAATAATGCGTCGTCTTATGACGGCATTTTTGAGTAGTAAATTTTCAAGGAGATAATCATGAGTATGAGTAAAGTCATACTGTTTGGCAGGGTTGGAAAGGACATCGAGATAAAGCAAACGGCAAGTGGTGAAGTAGCCACAGCCTCAGTTGTGACAAACGATGTCTGGACTGATCAGACAGGGAAGCGTCAAGAGCACACGGAATGGCATCGTGTCGTTTTTTGGAATCATCTGGCAAAAAATGCTGGATTGATTTTGCACAAAGGCACCCCGGTATATATCGAGGACCGTTTGCAAACGCGCAAATGGGTAGATAAGGCGAGTGTTGAACGCTGGACAACAGAAATTATTGTTGAACGATTTGAATTAGTTAATCAATCGGCGCGAAATGAAACAGGAGAAGAATGATGAAAACAAATTCTTCTAATGTGGATTGCGTAATCATGCATGACGACGATTTGTATGTCCGGTTTCATTCGGGCAAGTGTTATCAATATATCGGAGCTGGCCAACTTTACTACGACATGATCGGTGCAGAATCAATCGGGTCATTTTTAAACCGCGAGGTTAAACCGCATTATGATTTTGCACTCGTGGAATCAGATGTTTTCGATAAACTCGAAACAGAAAGTACCCCCGCAACTTTGTTGTTCAAATTCACGGGTGGTAGAAACTGTTTTTTTTGATGGGAGTCAATCATGCAACAAGGCAACTTGAAGCAAGAGGCAAGAGGCCAGTGGGATTATCTCCTGCCGGCCTTGGGCATCAGCGATGAATTCTTATCAAACAACCACGGGCCATGTCCGGCATGTGGGGGAGTTGATCGCTTTCGTTATGATGACAAAGATGGCTATGGTTCATTTTACTGTAACCATTGTGGTGGCCCTGGCCAAAACGGAGGGGCTGGAGATGGAATCACCTTAGTAATGAAGGTGTTTGGCTGGAGTTTTCATGAGACTGCAAAAGAAATACGCAATCTCATTGGTGGCGGTGCGGCTAATGATGTAGTGAGAGCCAAGCCACAACCAAAGCCAGGGAAGACGGAGGCTGACATAACCGCTGACCTGAACCGTAAAAAGTCTCAATTGCGTGCGCTTTGGAAAAGTTCCAGACCAGTGCAAAAGGGCGATCTTGTTGCCAAGTATTTCGAGAGTCGCGGAATATTCCTCAAGGAATATCCTGTAGATTTGAGAACACACATGCGCCTCAAGTATTACGAATTGGTAAAAAAAGAAGGGGAAAAGAAGAGTGAGTTCCAACAGCTCGGAACATACCCAGGATTGCTCGCTCTATGCCGCAGCCCTAATGGTCAGGCAACGACATTATGGCGCACTTACCTTAACTCCGAAGGGAACGGTAAGGCGAACGTAAGGCAGCAGAAAAAGCCGTACAGTCAGCCAGGCGCAGGTGCAGCGGTTCGGTTATTTGAACCTGTTGACGGTGTGTTAGGTGTGGCAGAAGGCATCGAAACGGCACTAGCCGCGCATATCCTATACAAGATTCCAGTGTGGGCGGGTATGTGTGCAGACATTATGAAGGGAATCGTTTTTCCTGACACAGTGAAAGAAGTTGTCATTTTCGCGGACAACGATGCTCCCGATTCAAAGGGATTCTGTAAAGGCATTGAAGCCGCGAAGGAGCTGGCTCTGAGGTTGAGAGGTGAAGGCCGTAAGGTCAGCATCAAGATGCCAAAAGAGATAGGCACGGATTATCTGGACGTGCTGAACGCTTTTCAAAAGCGACAGTAATTTTATTTAAAGCCGTTCCCGCAAGGGAGCGGCCTTTCTCGGGTGCTAGTGAAACCTAGCCACAGGGAAAGGTCATCAGCAAGAATTCTCGACGTAGTTTAGTCGGAACCCTGAGTCGTCTTATGACGGCAATTTTGAGTAATACAGCTCTGTATGAGCAGAAGGAGTAACCATGAATATGATGGATAAAAATTTAATGAAAGCTGCCTTCCCACTGCTAGCGAATCTGCTGGCAGACGAATTGGGAATCAAGGTGGTATGGCAAGCGGGTGTTCCACCGCATGCAGACCGCTCAAGGAATTTGATTGTGCTGCCACCTGATATTGATCCGATTGCCGCACTTGGCATTCTGATCCATGAGGCAGGACACTTCATGTTCACGAATTTTGGCGAATGGAATGTGCGTGTGGCGAATGATAAGACTCGTCATGCGTTCGGCAACGCAATCGAAGACATCTGGATGGAGCGAGCAGTAATGCAAAAATATCCAGGCGCTCGCAAACGCCTCAACGATGTCATTATTTCGTTGCAGGCAGATGGGCGAATCAAGAACGGAAGGCACCCCGTCATTGATTATTTCCATACAAAGTTGCGTGCAGTTCATCTCCAACAGTCGGTCGATTCGGATCTTCTGAAAGAGGCGGAAGAAATTTTCATTACGACGTTCAGTGATGAAAAGAAAATCGAATTGGATGTGGTGCTGGAAAAGATCGTCAATGTTAATTCAACGAAACAAGCCTTCGACTTGTCGGAGGAAGTTATGGCGTTGTTTGATAGCGACGATGAATCCGAATCTGGTGAATCCGAATCTGGTGAATCCGGCGAAGGTGAATCCGAATCTGGTGAATCTGGCGAAGGTGAATCCGAATCTGGTGAATCTGGCGAAGGTGAATCTGGCGAAGGTGAATCTGGCGAAGGTGAATCCGAATCTGGTGAATCCGGCGAAGGTGAATCCGAATCTGGTGAATCTGGCGAAGGTGAATCCGGCAAAGGTGAATCCGGCAAAGGTGAATCCGGCAAAGGTGAATCCGGCAAAGGTGAATCCGGCGAAGGTGAATCCGGCGAAGGTGAATCCGGCGAAGGTGAATCCGGCGAAGGTGAATCCGGCGAAGGTGAATCCGGCGAAGGCTCTACAGGTGGTCAGGGTGGTGCCAATAAAGGTGCTGCCGAAGGCTACGAATTTGAGGGAATTGGCGAGATGCTTGCTGAGGCTGTTGAAGAAGCAATGAAGCAAGCCGCAGCAAACGGTTCGCAGGGACAATACCAAGGAGGTTGCAGTAAAGCGGATTTACAGTACGAAGGTGAATTTTATGATGCCGACGTGACATTTGATACGCGCTACGCTCCGAAAGTATTAGCCCCGGCTGAAACATCGCATCTGCGTCGCGGATTGTCGGCCTTGTTGCAAGGTGAAACGCTGGTTAAACAACGTTCTTCACTGGCTGGAAATAAAATCGTTCCACAGAAATTGTGGTCGGTTAAATACGGCGGCAAGGCATTCAAAACCGTTACGCAGGGCGTTAAGCGCAATGCTTCGATCCACTTGAGTCTGGATGTGTCAGGTTCAATGTGCGGCATACCTATCCAGGTTGCCAAGAAAGCCGTTCTGTCAGTTGCGTCAGCAGTCGAAAAAACTGCGGGTGTAGATGTTGTTGTAAGCACATTTGGAAGCTCTATAAATGTGTTGAAAACACCATCGGCAATTCAAGGCATCTCAGCAGGTGGCGGCACTGCAATGGCACCCGCCATTAAAGTGGCTGGAATGCAACTTGCACGTTCTATCAAGGATAAGAAAATCTTGATAGTCGTGACAGATGGTGCGCCCCATCAACCGGCGTGGACTCGTTTAATGATAGAGGCTTGTCAGGCGATTGGTATCACGGTTGTTGGTGTGGGAATAGGTGATATGGCGGTCAAAGACCTTTTTGAAAATCATATCGTAATACAGGATGTTTCTGATCTTCCTAAGACGCTTTTAGGCTGTTTGAAAAATATTCTGTGATGTAAAATGAAAGCACCCCGAATTCGGGGTGGCTTTCTAATTAGTGATTGTCGATTGCTAATTAAAAAGCCATTGGCTACTTTCTTTTTTCTGGCATGCCGGAAAATTTGAGTCGTTTTTTAACGGCAATTCTCCTGTCTGTTTTCGGGGTTCTCCTAGCATATTTTCCAAGTGTGCTACGGGAACCCTGAATTCGGGCGATTAAAAGGAGAGAGAAATGAACAACCTAGCTATTGCAGTACAAACATACGATGACGTTGAACCATTCACTTCACTGGCTGTAAACAGCCATGTTCAACAGGAAATTGTTTCATTGGCAAAATTGCTTTCGGGTTTAAAGCCATTTGCAACTAAAGTTGAAGAAACACAAAACGGGAAGGCTTTTCTAGCCGACCTCAATCTTACAGTTGAGGTAAATAAGGAATTATATGAGCAGGCGTGTAAGTCACAAGACATAAACCCGCGTTGGTTTGAGAAAAAATACGCTGACAAGTATAAAACACGTTCTTTGTTTACAAAAACAAGCACGTTGCTATATGTCAGTGCTATGGATACCCATGATGAAGATGCGTATCTCAAGCAAATTAAAGGTGCATTCGGTTTAGCGGTTTCATTCGGAATTTTTGGGCAGGCTTCCTTAGCGGAGCTTGAACGGAGATCGGGGGATCACGAGCTTGCCGAAGTTCATGAGGCTGCCGCTCTTATCAAAGAAGAACGTGCAATTTGCACGAGGCGTTTTCTGTCAGAGACTAAGAAAGCAATCAATCTGGCGGGCGAAAAATTCGACTCTCGCTTGCGTAATGCGTTGCGTGATATTGTGTTTTTTGCTGCGGACAGGGAAATTGAACACTTTTCTTCATCGCCAATGACGGCAAGCGAAATAAAGAAGATTGCCAATTCGATACTACAAGAAATTGGTTTCAAAAATATCTTTGCAGCTTAAATACAAAGGGGGCTGGCGTAATGCCTGCCCCTTTTGTTCTTGGCTCTCACTAAAGCCTATTAAACGCTCATCAACGAGCCTACAACGATGGCAACAATCATTTTTTGGTCAAAAGACTCTCTCTCGTAACTAGGGTGGTCGCATGAAAACAGTTTTTTTTCTGCGCGCACAATAATTCGTCGCGCGGCATAGTTTTCATCATTGCGCACAATGCAAGCAGGCTCATATTTGCTTGATATTTTGCCAAGTGCCTGCTGTATAAATTGAGCAGAACGATTAGCTATCAATGTAGAACCCGGCATGAACGTGGGCGACATAGAAGCAGATATTTGTGAGTAAGCCACTAAATCTGCTGGATTGCTTTCTTTGAACGCTCCCAGCATTAAAACGGGCAAAGCCATTACTTCATCAGTGTTTAATGATTGAATCGGTTGTAGCTCATCAATCTTTTGCATCAAGATATATCTATTTAAAAGCCCACCCGTACCCCCGGATATACTCTCTTTAATAGTGTCCAATCCCAATAAATCATCAACCGATACGCCGAATAGCTGGGCAATGCCGACTAATTTATCAATCTCCGGCAAAGTGCTAGCCGACATCCATTTCTGAGCTGATCCTTGTGTAATACCGTACTCGTTAGCAACAGCCATAACTCTGCCCTGTCCCTTGGCGGGGAAGTTATGTTCATCGAGCAGCATATTAAAACGCTCAGAAAACGCATGCCTGATAGTTAATGAATCTAATTTCTTCATCTTGCGATGATACCAAATAAAACTACAAGCATGAACATATCAGTGCCAGTTCAACAGGTCGGTCTGCGCATCTTTAGAGTGAGGGTGTAAATTTATATTTACATGATAAATTAGAAATTAACTTGACATAAAAGTTTTATATGCTCTAATCCGTCTTAACCTTACTTGGATCACGGTCATGAGTACATTAAATACTGGAATTCTTGAAGACTTAAACGCACACTACTTTGCAACGGTTAAAGAAGCTCTTTTGACTGACCAGCAGGCAGCCTTAGTTGCTTTAGGTATCAATAAAGAAATCGCGGACATCATTCTTGCGCTAACCCCGAATGAGATTCTTGCTATTTGCAAGTCAGGTTTGCCGCAATTCAGAATATTTATTTCCGCAGAAAATTTACGTCAGGCCGCAAAAGCATCAGCACCTCAATCACAAAAAGCATGGATGTATCTCTCAAGAGAAACCAGTCATGCTCACCCATAATCAAATAATTAGAAGAATGTGCGAATTAGGTGCTCGCCCGCCTATTGTCCAAAGTTTTTTCCGCGATGTGTCTCTTAAACAGGTCAGAATAATTTACACCGAAGTAACAGGAAAATCGCCGCAAAAAGGGCAGCTTCCTGTTGTCATTCAAATCTATTTTGAAACGCGATTTGCTGTCCAGGCATCATTGGTCGCCAAAGTTTATATTGAAGCGACAAAATCAGGATCGGATGAAGCCCGTGCGCTGATTTATGCGTATGAGATTCTGCAAATCATGTTTAAAGGTTTGGTTATACTGAGTTTCAGTCAGGTGTGGCACATCACACGGTATATCGAAAGAGATCATTTCGCGTTGCAAAATTGCCATTCTGGACATCTATATTTAATAAATAGAAAGGGCATTCATACCGCATGTCCAGTATGTAAAGAGTTTAAAAGATCAAAAGCAGCTATAAAAAGAAACCAAAAAAGCACCTTTTCCCACACGAAAATTCAGGAAAAAAATGTCAAAATGATTGCGTGAAAATACTTAACGCATTCAAAAAAATTGTAGGTATCCAGCCTTCTAAGACGGATACAAACGATACCAAATACAAGCAGAGCGGAACTGTACAGTCCACTCCTGCTTACCCTCCTGCCGATGAAGGCATTGCACTTATCCCCATTCGTGACGTTTTAGAATCGCAAGCCGATTTGCTTCGTCGTATCAAATTGTCGTCAGGCATGAAGCAAGAAGTTTATCGGGCATATATGGTTCCTGTTTTGGAACGCTTCATCCGGTATGCCCATTTATTACCTGCTACCAAGAACCAACATCATCGCGGCGCAGGTGGATTGTTACGGATGGGATTGGAAACAGCGTTTTATTCGATGCAAGCAGCTGACGGTGTGATTTTTGCCGGGCTTGAAGCTACCGAGCGCAAACGTGACATGGAAGAACGCTGGAGATACGCTACCTTTCTTTCTGGTTTGTGTATGGACTTATATCGCTTACCAAACAGCATGGTTGTCACGTCAGTCAAGGGTATTGTCCTGGATCCTCACGAGCATCGACTATTTGACTGGGCGACCAAAAATGACATATCGAGATACTACGTCCAGTGGTCAGCAGGCGAGTTCAAATCTATCACCAATTCTGATCTCATCGCAAACGGGCCATTGATGCACATGATCATTCCCTCTGCGGCATTTGCGTACCTGAATGCGACGGGTCAAAAACCAATGAACGCAATGTTATCTACGATTACTGGAACTGTACCAAATTCAGAAATCTTAACCATCAATAAAATTGTGACAGAAATGCGACGAAAAGTGATCGAGCGCGATTCTTCGTTACAGCCTGAGTTATATGGAAAACTCTCGGTAGGTGTGCATATTGAGCCGCACATTATTGATGCAATGCGTCGTTTAATCTCACGTGGAACGTGGGGCGTAAATAAACCCTCTGCACGCATCTGGTATGGCACGGATGGAATGTATATTCTCTGGCGCAGGGATATGGCAGAAGAAATTGTAACAGCAGTACATGAAAACAAAGTTCAGGGATTCCCTTCGGAACCAGATTCAATTTTGGATCTCATGCTTAAAAGCAACATCGTCATCCCTAGCAGTAATGGAGGGTGCTTTGAATTAAATGCATCGGCGGCAATCATGGATGAGAAATGTAAATGGCGTACTGTCATGCGTTTATCAAATCCAGAAATGATGCAAGGGGAGGGCTGCACTATCGAAAAGGCTAATGTCTCGTTCCTGGCAACACCAAAACCAAAAACGCCAGCAAAACCCTCTACAATTATTGCAAAGCCATCACACAATACAGGTGAAACAAGGGACGCAAAAGAAGCCAGCACGCCAGAGCCTAAAAAAACCGAAAATGTAACGAATACTGAAAACATCGAGTCACAACAAGATTTGGATTTGGATGATGCAACACAAAAAGTCGCCAGCGCACATGAGGCCGAAGTTGAGAATTCAAATTATGAAACAGCTTATCCATCAGAAGAACCCGCGAGTCAAAGCGCATCTGACAAATTGTTGATGGTATTGCCCAATTCGGTTGCAGACGTGATTCGCGCAATGTCGGCTGATTATCAAAGTGAATGCACTGGATTTTCATGGGTGCAGCAAGGTTTCGCCATCAGCTATGCAAAAATGGTTTCCTACGGCATGAGCCCTATGGTGGTAGTAGAAAGTCTAAACCGAAATTCATGGATTCTTTTGGATGGCAAAAAAATGGTTCACAACATTGAAATTGACGGTAAAAGCGAAATGGCTATCGTCCTGATCGCAGGAATAGCCGAACGTCTTGGTTTTTCGAGAAAAGGTAGCCCGTCATGAGCAGTAAAATAAAAATGCCGTGGCGTGTTGTCCATGAATTTAAACCTGCGGTTGTATGGACTATTTCTGCTATTTCCATGCCAGTAATGGTCATGTTTGGGCATATCCCAAAAGCCCCCGTTTTGTATATGACATTAGTAAGCGCGCTCTTTGCCTCGTGGTGTTGGGTTGCCACCATACGATTATGGAATTTAAAAATATCATTGGCCGGAAGCCCAATGATATTTCTGCCTACGAATACCCTCAAGAAATATATATTCAAGAAGAAGGAATATATGTGGCTTGGTAAGGGTTTTGACTGGAAGCCTGAGCACACACAACGCATATCAGATTTACGAACTCGTGATATTAATGAACAATTACCGCCAGAGTGGTTTTTGAAATTACGCAATACGCCCGTACGCGATGGCAAATATCCGGGCAAACCATGGATTCATGGTATTTCTGGCGAAAAAGATCAAGACATCCTGATTCCGTATGAGTCGCTGGAAGGTCATACCATCGTGTTCGGGACCACTGGCGCGGGTAAAACCCGAATGATGGAAACCATGATTTTTCAGTCAGTGTTGCGTGGCGAGACTGTAATCATCATCGACCCCAAGGGAGATCGTGAGCTGCGCCAGATTGCACAATCCGCGTGTATTGCGGCAGGACGACCAGAAGCATTTTTGTTTTTCCATCCTGCATTTCCTGCTACGTCAATTCGCCTAGACCCGCTGAAAAACTGGAGTCGTGTTACATCTGTTGCAAGCCGTATATCTGCCTTGCTGGCAGGCGGTGATGGTGGTAGTGACACATTTGTTCAATTTGCATGGCGAGCTGTAAACCTTGTTACAGAAGGGTATATCTATGTGGAAGACCGGCCGACCTTGGCTAAAATACGAAGCGCTGTCGAATCTGAAGCTGCGCGTTGTTCCTTAATGGAGCGCGTACTTAAAGTCTTCTTCAAGCGGAAAGTTGATAACTGGGAAATGCTCGTTGGTCAATACGTTGCAGAAGCACGCGCAGGGAAATCATCTGTCAAACTAGGTGCTGCGGCCTCAAATGAGCTCAAGGGATATATCTCGTATTACAACAAAGAAGTGCATGAATCAGCTCGCGCTCCGGAGGTTGATGGTTTGCTGAGCATGGTCACGCACGATGCAGCCCACTTCTCCAAGATGATTCAGACAATTTTACCGCTTCTGGCCAGTTTGACATCAGGCGATTTGGGTAAATTGTTATCACCCGATGCAACAGATATTGAAGACAAGCGTCCAATATTTGATTCCGACAAAATAATTAAAGGTCGGCATGTGCTGTATATGGGACTTGATTCTCTGTCAGACCCTACGGTTGGTACTGCGATAGGTTCGATTGCCATCGCAGATATTGTTGCTGTTGCTGGGCACATTTACAATTATGGCGAGAAAGAATCAATTTCAATGTATGTGGACGAAGCATCCGAAGCAGTCAACGTTCCGATGATTCAGGGCTTAAATAAAGGTCGCGGAGCAGGTATGAAAATAACGCTGTTTGCTCAAACATTACCCGATTTCGTTGTGAAACTCGGCGATCCAGATAAAGCACGTATGCTTTTGGGTAACTGCAACAACCTTTTCGCGCTGCGGACGAAAGATAGAACCACTCAAGATTACATTACAGAAACATTCGGCGAAACACTTATAAATCTGCGTCAATCTGGGCACTCAACCGGCTCCAAATCTGATGATGGTGGCTTGATGCTCACAGGCAATATTACTGAAGGGACAAAGCAGCAAGCATCCGCATTATTTCCTGTTGAATTGCTTGGTATGTTGCCGAATATGCAATACATAGCGATGATTTCAGGCGGCAGACTTGTCAAAGGAAGATTGCCAATTTTACAAAAAGAAAAGTCGATAAAATGAATATGAAACAGACCTGTATGCCATCATCACCTCAAACGCACTTTTACCTGACTGCTGTGAGCTTGGATGCAACTAGCGCGTTGAACATTGCGCTTGCACAATCAAGATGCAAAAGTATTTCTCGACAAATTTTTTCTATGTGGCCCAATTTAAAGACCGCAAGCATAAACTTGGCAGGGATGCTATCTGCGTTATATCCGGGAACAAACCACGACCTTCTGTTAGCGTCCACAATTAAAAAAGCCTTTACCGCATTTAGAACGGGCGAGGGTAAAGACGTAGAGCGCGCAAGTGAATTTCTTTCAATTCTACTGACGGCATCTGATGGAATCATCAAGTATCGACTGTATGGCTATAAAGATAAGTCTAACTATATTTTATGGGAGCCTTTTTCTGAGCCGATTGATAATTGGGTTAGAAACAACGAAATTATTTCGATTGCATGGGAAGAAAGTAACCAAGAGCATCCAGCAGAAACTTTTCAATGGATATTGGCAGGTAAAATTTTCACGTATTCAGACTCAGAGTTGGTTTTGAAATTTAAGAAAAAACCCAAAAAAACCACACCAACACTTCGCATCGTAGTGAAATAATGGGACGACATCTTTATATCTGGTTCATAGCTCTGGTTTTTGGGTTCTTTTTGCTCCCACTAATCCAGTCTGATGAAGAAATATTGGCACGCGTGAAAATGGAGGTGCAAGAAACTGACGCTCTGTTTGGTTATGAGTCAGCCAAGGAAATACTCACGCAAGCGAATTCATATTTTGATTCGGTTTTTGTACAAACTGGGTTGTATAAAGTAAGTGCGAAAGCAGGCTCTAGTAAAAATGAAGTGGATATCGCTCGCGCATCGACACCGCTTGGGACTGTGATGGGATCATTCGCAGATAAAACAAACTTGTACGTCGATACATTGATTGCACAATGTTATGTGATGATTTTACGATTCACCCTGATGTCACAATGGGCACCATTTGTCATACCGTTTGCCGTTGGTATTGTTACGCACGGCTTGTCTATTCGTAATGTAAAGCTTGATGAGGGTGGTTTAATCAGTCCAATTATATATTCGTCTGGATTGCACCTAACAGTCATCATAATTCTGTTCCCAATTCTATACCTGCTATTGCCCATAGCACTAACGCCGATGTTCATTCCTTATTGGCTGCTTGCAGCATCATTCCCGATGATTATGGTTCTTTCAAATTTCCAAAGAATACGCTCTTAACGCCTTCGGCATTTGCGCTTCATTCAGCAACCTGGCAAGTTTATCGCCTAGTTCCGTTGAACGACCCTTGCGGTCGCTTCATCCCGCCCTGAACGACGGGATTTTCGCGCAATCCAGTAAAACAGGCAGGAAAAGAACACCAAAACGACTGTTTTCCCAAGCGAAAAAAAAAGTCGCTCCGTTTATCATAAGCGCATGAAAACAATCGCCGGACAGAACGCAATTCTCCTTTTGCAAAATGCATTGAAACCTGTTTCTCAGTACATGAGTGATGAACATGTGCAGGAAATTATGATCAATGGCCCGAACGATGTATGGGTTGAAAGCAATGGTGCACCAAAAAAAGTTGATGTAGCTATCAGCGAAATTGAAATTCGTAGTGCTATTACCTTGCTTGCCAAGCTATCGCAGAAAGATGCGAAAGAAGGCACCAAGGATAGCATCATAGATGCGCGTATGGATGGATTCAGGATTGCGGCGGCATTAACGCCTGTAGCAGTACATGGACACACGATCTGTATTCGTAAACATTCGATAAAGAAATTTACGTTGGAAGATTATTTGGGTTTTGGCGCTATCAACCAGTCGACATACGACTTGTTGTTGAAGATAGTTGATGAACGAAAAAATGTGATTATTGCGGGTGGAACGTCATCTGGTAAAACAACATTCCTGAATGCGGTAATCAACAAGATTGACGATTCAGAGCGCGTCATCACAATTGAGGATACGCACGAACTTTCTGTGAATTCTCCTAACTGGGTTGCATTCGAGGCAAATTCACAAGCCGGAATCACCATACGGGATTTGGTGAAATTGTCCTTACGCTACCGCCCAGACAGAATCATTCTTGGTGAGGTACGTGGGGGAGAGGCATTTGATCTGATGCAAGCATCAAATACTGGGCATGACGGTTCGTTTGCAACGTTGCATGCCAACAGCGGTCGCGGGGCGTTGTCCCGTCTGGAAACGATGGTAATGACTGCCGGCATAGGTTGGCCGCTCGATGCAATCCGAACTGAGATCGGCTCCACATTTAATTATGTGATTTTTCTAAAACGCATGCTTGAAAACGGTAAAACTGTACGTGGCATAAAAGAGATTTTAGAAGTGAATGGGTATGACCAAGTAACAAAAAATTACGTTTTAACAACTAAGTATGAAAGGTAAGTGAAATGAAACAATTAGTGAATGCAAACAAATCTACTCTTTTAACATTGGCGGGAATACTTCTTTTAGTTGGAGTTGATACCGCATTTGCTGGAGGTTTGGCATGGGAAAAGCCAATCTGTCTGATTGCGGCAAGTCTTTCCGGGCCTGTCGCGAAAGCTATTGCCGTTATTATTTTTGTTTTGTCCGGCTTGGCGATGGCAGCTGGTGAAGCATCTGGCATTATGAAAACGCTGATTATGACTGTATTCGGACTATCGCTGGCAATGATGGGTGCGCAATGGTTGGGTATGTTGGGTGCAGCACCGGCAGGTGCGGGGGGCGTGCCAGGTCAAACAGTAAATACAGCGTGTATCTGGTAAGTCGCTAAATCAGATGAACGAATATCAACCCCGCGCTACCAAGATTCATCGGTCGCTGATGGAAGTACAAACCATCGGCGGGGTTGAACGCAAACTGTTTATACTTAACCAGACGTTCATGCTGACGTTTGTAATGGGATTGTCGATGTTGTTCTACATCCCCATTGGGATCGTTCTGCATTTTATTCTCGCGCGCGCAACGAAAAAAGACCCTTTTCTACGTTTGATATACCTTAAATATAATAGACAAGGAGATCGCTATGATCCTTGGCCTCATGCGATTCAAAAAGTAAATGCGCGACCTGAAGGTTTTGGTCGTGGTGCTTTACTATGAAAAATCTTGTTCGCTACTTGAAAAACTATGAGTCACAGGCACGCTCATTTAGCGAGCTATTGCCATGGATGCTGCTTCTGGGTAATGAGGGTGAATTGGTTCTTCAAAAGGATGGTTCATTGCTTGCGTGCTTTTCATATCAAGGCGTGGATCAAGAAGGAAAAATGCAATATGACGTGGATCGCTATGCGAATCTGATTGAGCACGCATTGCGTAGCAGCAGCTTTGATGAACGTATAACGCTCTGGTGGACAATGGAGCGACGTAGGACGCGAGAATACCCCGAAGGCGTTTTCCCAGATACCGTGTCGCGTGGCATCAACGGTCTGTGGGAAGATGAATTCAAAGCCGGGAACCACTATTCCAATAAAAACTACATATCTGTTCTGTTTACGCCCGCGCGTGGTTCTGACGGGCTGATGGATCAGTTCGATTATTTCCTGAATACGGCAGGATATTCGTTCCCACGAGCAACGTATGAAACAGTCAAGCACGCTTTATTCAAGGGGAATGCATTTTCCTACACGCAAGCGCAGTTGGATGGTCACATAAACCTTTTCAATAATATGTTGAGAAGTTTTGATGGTACGTTGGCGGATATAGGGATGCATCGTTTAAAGGACGAAGAACTGCTCGCTTTCCTCCATGACAGAAGCAGTCCTGCGACAGCACGACAACCTGTGCGCCTACCACGTATTCCAGTTTATCTTGATGGCTACCTAACCTCAAATAGTATTGAGGTTGGCAAAGAAACGATTACGTTTTCCGGTGGCGGCAAGAAATGCTATGTGCGCGCAATGGGGGTTAAAGACTGGCCAGAGTGGTCGCAACCGGGTCTGATTGATGGTGTGGCCGCGATTGCGGGTGAAGTCACCTTATCGCAGTGCTTTCGCATCATGGAACATAATGAAGCCAAAAAATACATAGATGATGTTGAACGGCACAATCGCGGTCTGCAAATTCCGCTTCGTGGCCACATTAAGTCGGCCATGTTCAAACAGGCTCCTGACCAAATAAACGAAGAACGCGCAATGCTTGCTAATGATGCAAGCGAAGCCAAAATAACTATGGCATCAGGCGGACGCCGATTCGGGTATTACAACATGACGGTGTTGGCGCATGGCGCTACTGAGTCAGAGTGTGTGCAGACTTACGAGGAACTGTCTAAATATTTTCGACTTTCTGGGTTCGTCACTATTGATGAAACACTGCATTTGTTATCCGCATGGGCAGGAACATTACCAGGTCAGTGGGCAGAGGTGGTGCGCTGGTATTTTGTGAGTGGCGGAAATATGGCAGATTTAGCCACACCACGAACCCTTTGGATGGGGGAAAAATACAATCGTTTTCTCACAGAACAGCTAGGCAAACTCACCCCGGCGATGACCATCCTTTCTACGGCACAATCTACGCCGTACTATTTCAACCTTTTTCAAAGTAGTGGTGTAGGCCATGCATTGATCATCGGACCAACGGGCACGGGGAAATCAGTGTTCACCAACTTTCTTATATCGCAATTCAGAAAATATTCGCCGTGTAATATTTTTATCTTCGATAAGGATTATTCATGTCGGGTGGCCACTCTATTGCAAGACGGAAACTATATTGATGTGTCCGGCAAAATGGGAGGGGAAGTCAAACTTAATCCCATGTATCTATTAGGTGATCGCATGCATTGGGATTGGCTGAAACAATGGGTCAAGACGCTCATAATATCCAATCACTACGAATGGAAGACTGAGGACGAAAACGAACTGTGGCGAGCAATGGAAAATCTTGCCGCTCAACCGTCCGCGAATTGGCAGCTTGCTTCATTAGCAAATTTCCTGCCAATACGATTAGCAGAAGAAATTTCACCGTGGGTGAATAGCGGTTCTAATGCGCGATTTTTTGATAATACTGAAGACTCCTTCTCGTTAGGCGAGTTTAATGGAATGGAGATTGGAGGAATATTCAATAATCCAAGTGTTGCCACAGCTTTTTTGGATTATGCGTTTTACCGGATAAGTCTGATGCTTTCAGGCCGTCCTACCCTGATTTATATAGAAGAGGCGTGGTTCATGTTGGCCGATCCGACCTTTGCCGCCAAGGTGGATGACTGGTTACGAACTTTCCGAAAAAAAATGGCCGCAGTTTGTTTGGCGACGCAAAGTTTAACGGAAATATCGGAAAGCCCTATCTTCGCTACACTGATTGACAACATACCAACAAAGATTTTCTTGCCGAATGTAAATGCGTTGGCGCACCGTGAATTGTACGAGCATAAGTTTGGCTTGAATCAGGAACAGATCACGCAAATCCGTAATGGCGTACCGAAATCGAATTACTACATTGTGACGCCTGACGTATCGCGCATGGTCAGCGTGCAATTTCCTCCGGGAATTTTGAACTGTCTGCGTTCCGATCAACGAGCACAACAAATATTTACAAAGCAATACAAACAGTCGGAAAATTGGAAATATGACTATCTTGAGGAGGTTGAAAATGCGCGTTAATTTAATTTTTAGTTTTTTGGTTGTGGCCTCTTCTACAGCTTACGCAGGAGGTGCGGGGGCAGGAATGAGCATTGTCTATGACCCTACGAATCACATAGAAACAGCGCTTACTTCTGCGCAGTCCGTGTATGCAGAAACACAACGCGCCACGCAAATCTATAATCAAGTGTTGCAATACAAACAGGCTTTGCTTCAAAACAAAAATCTTGATCCGAATATGGCGGCGAGTTTGCTTGCGAAAACACAAAATGACATGACTGACTTGAAAACCTACATTGGTGGTATGAATCAACTCATCACCGATAACGGTCAATTACAGAATGTACTTCAGAATCGCCAAATTGATTACAACAACAGCGGTTTAAACTCGGCGGATTATATTCAGCGAGAGCAGCAACGCATTAAGGATGGAGACCAACAGCGTGCTCAGATTGCACAGCACGAAGCGGCCATACTAAGAAATATAAATAATGACGCTAAATTTATTGAAGAGGCGCAAGCAAAAATACCTGGCGCATCTCAAGCTCAATCAGCGGAACTGATGAATATGCAATTGAATAAATTGCTTGCACAGAATTCCACGCTCATTCAGTTGCAAGCAGAAAATAGTCTTGCGGCAAAAGCTAAAGAAAAACAACTGGAAGAGAGGAGCGGTGTGGATAACGCAAATGCGTTGAAAATGGCTGAAACTATGAAGCGAAACACACAATCGTTAATAAACAACATTGGTTCCGGGAGCCAAGGAGCGAAGAATAATACATCTGTACCTCCAAGCAAATCTGGCGGTGCCGCAAACTTGAGTCCCGCAGCCAAGGCCGCACTCGGCCTTTAATAACACACTTTAATTCTACGCATAAAGGCAGCCATGACGAATAAACACGTACACATGTTCTTGTTGTTTATTTCGCTTTTATGCGTAGCTGGGTTGGCTATGGCTGCTGGCGGTGATACTCCAGCAGCTCCAGCAGCTCCAGCAGCCACCCCAACCGATCTAAGCATAGACGATTTACACATGACGTTCCTCCAAGGAATCATGACGTGGCTGGAAGATCCTTCCCAATTTGTAAATACAAGAATGCTGGAAGTTGGTACGCATCTATTTTGGGTTGTCTCATTTTTGTATATCTCATTTATTGGTTTGAAAATCATGCTGGATTCCTCGTCTGTGAATGAACAGATGGGAGTCTTAATCAATGCCATGATCCCAATCGGGATTATTAAATTTGTTTTGGATTTCTATATTGCCCCTATTCCCGGTATAGGAATGAGCATCCCGGTCTTATTCAATGATGGGTTTAAATTCATTGGCGCAACTATGCTTGGGCTGGACATGGACGTTAGCATGTCAAACTCAGTCTATGCGGGCCTTGAAGCGTATATGAAGATTGCCTTGATTCTTTGGAATAGCTTTCCATTGATCGGATATAGCAGTGGTTCTTTTTGGGGAAGCCTGGTTGCACTTGCGGAAGCTGCCGCGCAGTATCAGGTGATTATTGCTGACTTTTTCGTGATGTGTGTAGCTATGTTGGCACTGGTCGCTTGTGGTGGATTATATATAGCCATCTACGTTTATTCACTTTGCTTATTTGCGGTTGGTTCGATGCTAGGCCCAATAATGCTGCCATTCAAATTACTCCCCACATTTTCATATCTAGCCGATAGCTGGGTGAAATTCATGGTGATGTCGGGTATGTTTCGCATTACCGCATTGGCTATTATTCATATCAACGAAATTATAGCGATTGGTATAGCTAATAAAATGGATTCGGCACGCTTGTTGACGGTTAATGCAATGAATGGCATTACGCCGCTGGATTTAGGTAATGGGGTGATTATTGTGGCGAATATCACAACGATGCCGTTACAGCATTTGGTGCTTTCGTTGGCAATGCTCATTGTCTCCTTGTTGACCTTGTATATGCTCACAAAAATAGACCATATAACAGGATCGTTATTGTCAGGATCGGGCAGTGGAGGATTAAGTTTTGGTCATGGAGGCATGCAAACTGCCGTGGGTGGTGGAGGAAAATCAGGGGGTTCTGGTGGAGGAAGCGCTGGCGCAATGGGTATTGGTGGTGGTATTGGTGGTAGCGGAATGGGTGGGCAACTAATGAGCCGCGCCGCTGCGGTTGCTGGGATGGCAGGGTCCGCCGCATCTGGCGCTGTTCAATCTACTGGCGTGGCTAGAGTAGCAAGCGCAGTGACAGGCGGTGCCAAAGAAGCAGCTCAGTCAGTAGGTAAGGCCGCGTTTGATGCGATGCCTGCTAACGCACAAATGGCGGTCGCAGCCGCCGCATCTGGCGCAACAAATCCAAACAATGCAGTTGGACGCGCAACTTCTGCTATGAAATCTGCCGGGAAAAATATTGCCAGATCGCCAATGGGCGCATCCGTCCAAAAAGGGATTAGTGCTGTGAGTCGCGGCAAAGAGCCAGCCGGAAAACCATAAACAAGGAAAGAAAATATGACTATCTATGGAATGGGTTTGACGGAAACCGAGCAGCAAGCGTTAGTTGATATGCTGCGTGCAAGAGGCTCCGTGCCAATCAAAGAGCGGGTTGATCTTGAAATACCTGACGAATTTCTTGTACGCACCTCAAACAAGTACCTGTTCGCGTTTTGGTTGCAATTCGGTTTGATTAAACAAGATCGCCCTTTGTTATTTTGGGTAGGAATTTTTTTCTTTGTTTATGCTATTTTGAGCGGAACAATTCAAATTTTAATAAAAATAATTCAACTTATCTCTTGAATCGGTTTTTTAGTGTGATAGGTTAGTCTTGAGATGAAGCATCACGGAGACTGACATGAATACACTGAGAAATACATCACCTTCATTTGCGTTGCAATTCGCATGCTTTGCCTTGCCTGCAATCATAATTTCAACCTTGCCGCAAACTACCATGCTGGACACAACATGGTACGCGATTGCTGGTGCCGTGCTTATATGGGTGGTCGCAACCGTGTATGCAACGATTCAAGCGAAAAAAGGACTAACAGGCATATCCTGGATGAATCTGTCCGTCATTTCTATTATTGGTGGCATTACCTACCTGGCAAGCAAAGAAGGAATCGTGATGCAAACAATGGCATGGCTGTATGTGGTGCCGTTGCTTGCACATATCTTCATTTTATTCGGTTTTCGATCACGCAAGCATCCAATGCCCAACCTAAAAACACCCCCAGATAAAAAATTGATGTGGGGAGCGCCTACGGTTGCCTCAAATAAAGGAAAGCCAAACACGCCTAAATTCTTCGCTGACAGCGATATGCAGGAAGAAAATAGTCTGCGTGGTGAACAGAAGTTGATTGCAGAAGAAACAAAGTTCACTCACGCAAAAACGACCAAGAACTTCCAAAACAAGGCTGAACTCACCAAGCTCAACTTCAAAGCTATTTCGGGTATGGATAGTCAAAAGACATATTTGTACGATGCCTATAAAGAAATGTTCGCGTCGTTTACATCTCACGCAGAAAAAAGAAACGGGATTCTGATGTTTGGTGAGCCGGGGAATGGCAAAACATTTTTTGCTGAATGTTTGGCTGGCCAGATTGGGTGGCCGCTTATTAAAGCAACGTTTGGGGACATGAACAGCAAGTGGGTAGGCGAAACAACAGAAAACATTATGCGACTCTTCGATGAAGCGATGGAGCAGGCCCCGTGCGTCTTGTTTATAGATGAAATTGATGCGTTGTTGGTAAAGCGCAATCTCATCACTCAAGCTGAAAGTGAGACAGGGAAAACCGTAAATACGATCCTTACTAAATTGGTTGAGGTGCGTGATCACATGGTTTTAGTAGTCGCCGCAACAAACTACATCAACCGCCTCGATGACGCGGCGATTCGTGAAGGTCGGTTTGACTATAAGCTAGAAATTCAGCCGCCGGATATGACAGCCCGCGTAGGATTGTTGCATGCCGGACTGAAAAAGAATGCGGCAACGGCGGTGGTAGATCCCGAGGTGATTACGCGGATTGCAAAACGGTGGGAAGGGTTTTCAGTTGCACGTATCAAGAGCGTGACCTTTGAAGCCGCGAAGATTGCAAAAGCCGAAAAAAGAGATATTGATTTTGCATGCCTCATGTCAGCCCTTCGTGTAGCACAAGGCTCCCTTGGTGTAATGTTGCCTGAAAATACCAAAACACTGCCTCAAATGAAATACGACGATGACATCTACGACGCGTTGACCGGGTTGGCTGTGCGCATGCGCGATATTGATGAAATAGAACGGCTCGGTGGGTCAGTGCCATCCGGCGTGCTGTTCTACGGGCCGCCAGGGACAGGAAAGACAGCAACCGTGCGTGCGCTTGCTAAAACCTCCGGTTGGGCTTTATTGACCACTTCCGGCAAGGACTTGAATGCAACGGAAGGTGCCGTGGATGAAATTTATTCAAAGGCGCGTAATTTACGTCCGTGTATCGTCTTTATAGATGAAGCGGAAGACATTTTTGCGCGTCGTGATACATCATGGAATAGCACGATGACCAATAAAATGTTGTCCGTCATGGATGGTGCAGGAGGGAAAAGTCACGATATTTTATGGGTGGCAGCAACCAACAGCCCTGAGTCAATTGACTCAGCTGCGTTACGTGGTGGACGCTTCACAGAGAAGATCGAGTTCAGGCTGCCTTCATTACGCGTTGTAGAAGAATTCGTGACAGAGTGGGACAAGATAAATCCCGCCAGTCTGGATGCATTGCTTACGCACAAACGTATTGCTCAACTACTGTACGGGCAGTCGCTTGCAAATATTGACGCCGTATTACAAGCCTCGGTTAATACCATGATCAACAGAACGGCTACCAAACAAGATGCCCGTGTCGTGACGGATGGAGATATGGCAATAGCTATTAAGAGCGTTATTACACAAGAATAACGTCAAATAAGCCATCTTTTCCATGTGTTTTTTAACTGCGCAGGGTGGTTTAATAGCTACACTTTATAGAACGGATTATTTATGAGTCAGAAACGTGTTGGTGTACCAAAAAACGCGCCGCTCACCGCTTTTGAGAAGGCGCGTTTTATTTGGTTTGAACAATATGGCCATGCGGTTGTAGAGCGCAATCGTTACTTTATAGCGTTAATTATATTGGCGCTGTTAAACATTGCGCAAGGCATGGCGATTTATCAAATGATGCCATTGAAAACAGTGGTTCCGTATGTGGTTAAGGTGGCTGACAATGGTTCCGTTGTCACTTCAAATGTGGCGACATCAGACTTTGTGGCTGGTGACAAAGAAATTGCATATTTTATGGTTGAGTGGATCAAAAATGTGATGACACTTGACCGCCAATTAACAGAACGCAACCTCAAAGCTGCTATGCGACGTACATCTGGCGTGGCCTCAACACAGCTATCAGATCATGTGAAAAACACGAAGCCATTCATTGCCCTGTCGGAAATGCCTGATTTGGTAAGGACGGTTGATATTGTAACAATGCCATCCACTATATCCGATAAGGTGATGATGCTTCGCATAGAAACAGTGGCGCGTAATTCCAGAGAAGTTTTGGTGACGAAGCGGTATCAGGTGACGCTCCGCTATGCATTAGCGCCGCCGCAAACAGAGCAAGAAATTATGGATAACCCAATTGGTTTATTTATCACCGACTTCAAAATCAGTGAGGAATTGCAATGAATAAAATAATTTTATTCCTGGCGTTGTTAATAAGCTTTGACGTGAGCGCAGAAATCAATGCTATTCCTATGCCGGGCGATACAAAAATGGTAGTGTTTGAATATGATCCTAATGATACCTACACGATTATCACACGACCTCAAGCGATTACGGATATTCAATTGAATGCGGACGAATCTATGGTTGCCTTTGCCCTCGGTGATACGATCCAGTGGAAAGCAGAAACAGCAGATAACCATATTTTCTTGAAACCGCTCAATCCTGATATTTTTACGTCTGCCACGCTAGTTACCAATAAGCGTTCATATCAAATGACATTACGAAGTAGCCCTATGAACGGGAAATGGTATCAGAAAGTTAGCTGGGAAGTGCCTTCGCTGGTGGCCCTCAAAAAAGTAGAGGCGGCAAAAACCGATGCGGCAGCGATTGAATTGAAAATAGAGAAAATAGCAGACCATCTTGATGATGGGATGGTGTCGTTAGATAACTTGAATTTTGGTTACAAAATAACCGGAAACAGTGAGTTCAAACCGCTACAAGTAATGGATGATGGTCGCTTTACATGGATAAAAATGCCAAGCAACATTCAAGAGTTACCAGCACTCTTTTTGAAAAATGAAAAAGACAACTCGCTGGAATATGTCAATTTTACTGTAAAGCGTGACTCCATTATCGTACACAGAACCGCCAACGTTTTTGTTATGAAAATCGGCCCTGACCAAATAAAGATCGAACGGAGCGGGGATCGCAACAGGGGTGTAAAAGGATGGCTTAATCCATGAGTTCATTTATTGATGATTTCGACTTGGATGAGAATAGCCTGCCACCTCAAGGCGAACCAAAGCCGATAGCGGGCAAAGCAAAGAGGAATATACAGTATTGGATGTTTGGCCTGATTATCTTGATCGCTTTGCCTGTTGCTATATGGCAGGGACGTGCTACAGATGAAACGAACATAGAAGAGTGGAAGGTGAAAGAAAAAGAACGCACAGCGAGTACAGCACGTTCAAATCAGGCTCAACTAAAGAATGTAGATGAAATTGCGTTGATTGCAAAAAATCAAGAGGTGCAAGCACAGGAAAACGCGAAAATAGTAGAAAATGCTGATGCAAATAGTCCGAATCGCCCTATGCCGGGCGCTCCTACCTCCAAGCCTGAAGAACTACCAATGCCGCCTCTAAAGCACGGGGAGGTGGGTTCTGCGGCCTCTGTTGCAGGCCAGGGCAACATTGATCCCAAGAGAGAATTCAACACAGCAATTACCACAGGCTCTATTTTGCTTCTTTCGGGTAGTAACAAGCAGATTAAAGAAGCAGCTCAACAGATCGCAGGTAATTACACTGGCACAGCAGGACTGTCACCTGATATGTTTATGTCAAAAACACCACCCGTTGATCCTACAGCCGGGATTCTTAGTGCGCTTCAAAATGCACAAATGAAAACTCCATCGCCTTCCTCTCGTGCAGAAGAACAATGGATGAAGGAGAAACAACAAACAGCACCGTCAACAACTGCGAGCGGACTTTCGCTCACGCCGGCACATAAAGGTACGTCAATTATGGCAGGAAGTTTGATAGATGCTGTTTTTCTAACTGCAATCAATACCGATCTACCCGGCGAAGTGACTGCGCTCGTAACACGAGATGTTTTTGATAGCGTAAACCCAACCCGATACATTCTGATTCCAAGAGGCTCTAAGGTGATTGGGGAATACAACAGTACGATCAACGTAGGGCAAGAACGCATAATGATGGCCTTCAAGCGCATAATCTTCCCTGACGCATCCAGTATTGATCTTCAAGGAATGCCGGGCGCAGATGCATTAGGCAGATCGGGATTGCAGGGGGATGTGAATAATCATTTTTTCAAGATGTTCGGAACGAGTTTCCTGATTGCAGGATTAACTCGCCTGATCACACCAAATACAACCGTCAATATCAATGGCGCACAGAATAGTTCAAACGGCTCTTTCTCAACAGACGCGGGAAAAATACTTGTTGATATTGCAACCAGCGTGAACCAGAAGAACACTAAAATAGGACCGACAATCACCATCCCAGAAGGCTCTCATTTTAATATCCGAGTGAATAAGGATATGCACCTTCCACCCTATAAAATGCGCTAAGAATCGTATTGCCATGACCGATACGGCTCGTCTTTTTGCCTCACTCGTCTTTGCGTCAATCTCTGTTTTTCTGGTGATATACACATGGCTGCCTGCCCTCAATAGTTTGCAGCGTGAGGATGCTCAGATAGCCAGTATTACCCCACAGGGAAATACTTGGTACGAAGTTGAAATCATCAGCTCAAGCGGCCGCTCAATAACTTGCAAATCAAGACGTGGCTGGCCTTTTATTGGGCCAAACACCTGCCCGCTTAAACAGTTTGAATATTTGCTAGGCAGTAAAGTTGCCGTTGCGCACGACGGCAAACACCCCTATCAAGTTGTTGCGGGCAATGAGATCGTCATTAGTTATTCTGATCATAGAAAAGTGCAAATAATCGCAATCGCGCTCGCTGGTCTGATGTTGTTCATGGCTGTTTTGCTTTGGAGACGCAATTGACCACCAATACTCTTGAGGGCGGTGGATGTCAATCTACCAATGATGATGGCATGCTTGCAGCATCGCCGTGCGGACTAAGTAGAAGGCGTTCACATTATGATGGTGTAGCCTTTTTTCATATCGTCTTCAGGCAATCCCAGCCGATATAAAAATTCCTCTGTTTCGCTCAAATCATGTCGTCCGAAAAAAGGTGTGGGGCTGATAGTGAAATGAGTAACGTCCCTATGCTGCGTGGATAAACCAAATAAATAGTTCGTTCCATACCAAACATCACCTGAATCATAACTGCCAGTGTAATAACCAGTCGATACAAGAATATTCAATGATTCACCAGGTCGAACAAAAGCCTTTAGAGTCGTCTTGCCTGCATGATTTTTCAGTGTGAATAGCGAGTATTGGTTATTGCCAACAAGATGCAGATTGCCCATCGAACAACCTTCAAATGCATCCCGTATGGTTTCGGGCTTATCTTGTTGTAACAATTCAAAATGGCAGCCAGATGTCGCTATTGCCCGTGGCGAGGGTATGTTAGGGTTGTATATTCCATAAATTACACGAGGTTCGATCACTGTTGTCAAAGGATAAGGTACTGGCGACACTTCATCCATGTTAGGCAATTGAATAAATAGGGTAATAACCCCCAATGCAACTATGGGTGCTGCGTTGATCCATTGTGTTTTCGATGCCTGAATATGTTGAGGGTTTACCGCTTCATCTAAAAAGGAAAATGTCATTGCGCCTAGGCAGGAACGTTCAAATGCAAACCATGCACAGATCATCGCTGCCAAAGAAAAATGGGGCAGGAATAAAGAAAAGAAATGCCATCCATTTAATGCTTGATTTAAAAGTTCGGGCCAGAAAACACCAGACAGATATTTAGCTAACAGCAAAACAAGAAAACTACCACCAATCCAAATTGCAGGATACAAGGCATAACTGCAATACGACTTCATCACTTCTTTGAAGTGATTGCTGAGTACGCTGGAAAAATCAATTTCAATCTGCTCGTCACTTTTCCCGGTTGCAAATTTATAGGCCATCAAAAATTGCAACATACGCCCTGCGACTGACATGCTGGCACGTATGTCGGCTCGATAAATCCACCAAGACGGGATGTAGCGAAAGGACATGAGGCGGAAGGAAACCAAGCCGCCAATACCAGACATAAACATGGAGCCGCGATATTTTTTACTGATAATCGCTGCCATCACACCCCAACTCATATTGAGGATCACAAATAAGGGGATGGAGGAAAGAATCCCTATGTTGATGAATGTCCATCTAGGAAAGTAATGACTTACCGTAGAAAACACTTCCCCAAGCAGAAGAAAGTCTGGATACTGAGCAATGCTTTGGCCTATGTCATGAACAACAACATACACAATGCCTATTTGTAATAAAGCTAGGAACGGCAACGCGGGATGGGATAGCAGAGCACGCAGCCCATAATACAGGTGAGGCCGCCCTTTAATCAGAGAGAGATAACCAAATGTACCCAACGCTTTTGGATGGGCATTTTCTCTTATCAGTGCCGCCGAAATAATATCGGCGGCACTGGCATGGTTTTGATTACTGGACATCAACAAACTGAGCGGTAATTCCAGCAGATGCTTGCGCAAATCCTTGACCGCTCATAATCGCATCGTACATGTCCTTACTAAACGCTGATGCTTTTGGGTTATTCGGAAACAACGCTTTTACATTGCTTACGCCATGGACGTAACCGTTCAAGGTTGAAGGTGCATTGAATGCCTCAGTAATGTCCTGCAATTTTTTGATCCGAGCTTCGCTCATATCAGAGAGAACGTTTACCCACGCATGGTTCGCTACCTTGTCCACCATCTTTACCGCACCACCAGCATAACCAATTAACGGGATTGCTCCAACACAGTTGATTACTCGCTCGAAGCTCCATTCATCAGAGGGCGGTGGCGTCCAGCCTGACAATTTTGCAATAGCTAAATTGTTTTCTATTGTGGGGGGTAACTTTTTAGCTGACAATCCCGTTTTCATTAACGCATTGCCAATGCTGGCTTGTTGTGCATACGAATAATCACCCATGCAGCGCATGCCACCCTCAATATTTCCAACTAACGGCAAAAGTGCGAGAACATCGCTGAATGCTTCTCCATTAGTTAGAGCCTTGGTCATTTCATTCTGATTCGCTTTATCCTGATTTGCGGATTCAGCGGTTTGAATGACTGCTCCTTTCTCACCGACGAAAAAGGTTCTTGCGTACATAATATTTTTATCGTTATAGCGGTCATTAAAACAAACGGTTTGCACCAACTGAGCAGATTGCCCGTCAAGCGTATAGTAATAACCACGGCCCATTTGTCTACAAGCATCCATATAATCAGCAATTGGCTTTGCCCGCTCAATATAAGTCAACGTATCTAATGCGTATTTGAAGTCAGGTTGAGATTTATAGGCACGCTCCCCGCTCACCGGAGAGTTTTCGACCGTACCATCTGAACCAATATAAGCCTGCACCTTGGGCGTTGGAAGTACGTCAACCAATTTATAAGGAGAGACAATTCTCACATCAAACGCCCTGCCTGTTATTGTTTGCTGATAAGCGCCAAAAACCCATTCATTTGCGTTCTTATTGACAGTAAACATCATAGGGGCTGCATCGCGACGCTCTTTGCTCAATGCCGCAGTACGTACCTTAAAGTCCAACTTCGTCAAAGGCACGGTCGATGGCGTACTGTTTGGATTGTAAAGCGTCAATGCGTCGTCTGTTTGTAAGGCAAATGTTCCATCAGGAAGCATCACCACCACATTCAACGGCAACCCAACCAATCCTTTGGGTTGTTGCGGTTTTGCTACAGGAGCCTGAATAGGGGCAGGAGCCTGTGCGTTAGTTTTTGTTATTTTTTCCAAAAAACTCAATGCAGAACCAAACCCGCCGTTATCAGCCACCATCACACCTTTAGACAAGGCATATTCATTGGCTGCAAACATTTCCAGCCCGGCATCGAGCAGCGCTTGACTGTTGTTTTGCCTGAAGTCATTAAAAGAAGGAAGAATAACCACAGCCTTAGACGGAACGCTGGCGGTCTTGCCTGTGTTGGTTGCAATGCTGTTTAACGATGCCGACAACACGCCCATCGTTGTTGCGGAGATCCGTTTCGCCCAATACATACTCAATACGGCCAGCTCCGTGTTGCCATCAACACGCGCTTGCGCAGATGCATCAGCCAATTTGCGAACCGTCTTGGCAGCAACCATTGCATCATTGGGTGTCACAATAGGGGGCATGCCCATAAACGCTTCTTGCGGGAAGCCTGTCATTGGGGTGATGTCCAGCCCATTGATGGTAAAGGGAGCTATTGAGGACAACGGCACGGGCTTTGCTATTTTTGCAATCGGGCTGCAATCACTGCCAAGCAATGCGCCAATTCCCGCACCTACGCCTGCGGCAATGTTCGATCCGTTGCCACCACCCACTTGAGAGCCAAGAAAACCACCAAGCGCCCCGCCCAAGGCCGTACCAAGCGTAGGCTTGCAACCACTTGCAATCACCACACCGGCCACTGCGCCCGCAGCCGTGGCGACGGTTTTTCCGCGACCATTGCCTACCTGATTGCCAAGCAAGCCACCAACAACACCACCAAGAGCCGCATTGCCCGCCTGAGAGGCATCAGGAATCGCCTCAACAGTGGGTACAACCAATAAAGCTGCTAACGCAATCACATTCAAACGCATTTCATACTCCTTAATAAATTAATTACAGATTTGATACGTTAAATATACATTACAGCAAAGTCATTTCAAGAGTAAACCACTAAGAATATGAAGAAATGCCAATAAATTATCTTGCCTACCATTTGCTCGCTTACCGTCATTATCCGTCATGGACAAATAAAAATACCCATGAATAAGGCTCGAAATAGTGCGTTTTCGATACTTTTTTTTCCTCTGGTTGCAGTTATAGTTTAGCCATGTCAAAGCACATTAAACACATTCTGATTTTGGTCGCCATTTGTTGTTCCGGTAATGTGCTCGCAAAACCATTTGATCTGGATTACCGCGTTTCCGGTGTTGAATCGCTACGTCCTAAACTGGTATTTAACGATGGGTATGACACATTTATTGAGGGTGATGAATCGTTGCGAACAATCGGACTACCTTTTGAGCGGCAAGGGCCTTATTTAGTGGTGCGCGGCATACCTGAGCGCGTAGTTTTGGAAGGGGCGGGGATGCGTAGGGTGTCAATTATCTACACAGGATCAGCAGTCACGCCGGCCATGCTTGCACAACAAAGCGATAAAAGTCAGTCGTGTGACAAAGTTGAAATGACATCGAAACACGTCGATCTTTATTATGGCTCTACCAGTGCAAAACCAAGTACAAATTTTACACGGGCGCTTCAGCAACGTATTCCAGAAATTTTATCTAGCGACCTGACACAAATAATCATTTCCTCTGGAGAGGAAAATCTTGCTGCAAAGCGTGCTGAATTCGTAAAAGAGTTTCTTCTCAAAAAAGGCGTTCCTCAAACCAAGTTTGCAACACGTATCGTTGATGATCAAACAGGCAGGATATATTTACTGATTGGTAATGCATCTCCATGCATTCAAGCGACACCACGAAAATTCAACACAGTAAATGTGCCTTCCTTTGTTGGAACACATCAGAAAAAAGAGATTTCCAGCGCAAATATTGCGCTTGCATCCGGTGATGTTGATGGCGTGCTTAAAATGTTGGCTAATGGTGAAATTGCACAAGAAGAGGCGTCAACAATGATTGCTGGTATTCATTTGGCAAACAAAAGCTCGCCGCTTGAAAAACTGTATATAAGGCAGGAAATCAAGAATGTAGCATCAGCACAAATAGACTTACAAAATGCTCCTGCTGTTCCTGTTCCTGTTCCTGTTCCTGTTCCTGTTCCTGTTCCCAATAAAATAGTGCAAGAAAAGGCGAATCCAACGAATTTAGCAGTCACTTCAGTACACGATACGGCACCAGTGGCAGCGAATGTTGAAGAAAAAAATATGGTTGGACAATTCACTGCGATTGAAACCATGAAGGCAAAAAAAGACAACTCACCGAAAGAGAATGTGTTTTTGAATACAGATTTCGCTCAAAAACCAACAGCTCAAACTATGGCTCGCGCTGCAAAGATTGTACGTGAGCAATACCAGGCTTTGTATGTTGTAAAAAACGACGAATCAAAAGAAGGCAAGACGGCCGCTGCTTATGCCGCTAAATCACTTATGCGCCTCGGGGTGGAAAACATCCGTTTTGATCGTGGAGCTAATGAAGGTGAAATTGTAATTATGGAAGATGGGATTAAAAAATGAAAATTCTTTTAAGTTTAATTGCATGTTTCTATGTCGCTTCTGCACATGCGGACGCATGTGGAAACTTGTCAGACTATCAGGTAACACAAACTGCATTTACGCGTTTGCCTGTTGACGAAGCTGTTACGCGCATTACGAAAGGAACGCCTTTTCAAATCATAATGGCGGGTGAAAGTGATACCCAAATCACCGCATCTTCCATATCTGGTGATCTGGATATTGTGCTAAATGAACTCGCCAAAACCTCCAATTTTACCTATGTCAAAGAAAAGTGTGTCATCCGAATCACTCCAAAAATCAAGGGGCGTACATGGGTGGTTAGAAATGGCGACGATCTAAAAACAACACTAACTGATTGGGGTCGTGCCGCTGGATGGCAAGTCGTATTTGACGAACAGGACATGAGATACGGCATTGGTGCAGATATGGAAACATCAGGCTCCATAGAAGAGGCTGTGACTATTTTATTTGAAACGATCAATAAAAATGCACGAAGTTTGCATGCGAATTTCCATTATGGAAACAAGGTTCTTCAAATCTCAAATTCCAGTCCCGCCATAAATGAAGGTGAAAGGTTGTCACAATGAATTTGAATAAATTATTGGTTTGTTTTTCGCTTGTTGTTATCGGAGGGTGCTCAACAAGCATCATCGAGCCAATTCATAAAGCGACAAAAGCGGTGCAGATTGAAACCGAAAAACATAATAATGCTGTTGGAAGCGTCAAGCCAGTTCGCCATTCCGTCATAAGTAAACTGGATGGATATTGGGTTCCTTTGCACGTAATACCGGCTAAAGAAACTTCTTTGCCGTCTGAGTTTGCAAAGCAATATTCTATAGATCGTGAATTCACCTCAATAACCGAAGTGGCAGAGCGTATTACTGCACTTTCAGGAATACCAGTTTCTCTCTCGCCGGATAGTTTTAATACAGCGAGTGGTGGCAGTCAGCAGCAACCCGTACAGCAGTCTGCCGTTGGAATGCCGCCTCCAGTCCAGGGCGGTCCTTTGCCGCAAGGCGGCATCCAGTCTATGAGTAATCCTTCGCTGCCTATTGGTGGAGGAATTCAGCTCGCCTATACAGGCAATCTCGGCGGATTCATGGACTTGGCTTGCGCCAGATTCGGTTTGAATTGGGAATATCGAGACAATCAAGTTGTCATTTTTAGAACGATAACAAAAACTTTTGTCGTATATGCCCTGCCGGGCGATACAACGCTTGACTCTAAAATTTCAAACCAAAGTGCTGGCGGCGGCGCTTCTTCGGCTGCGACGTCAAGCAATTCCACGCACAACACAGGCGTATCGTTTACGGGATTATCCGTTTGGACAGCCATAGATCAATCAATCAAGGGGATGATTACAACGTATGGCAAGGTTGCGGTTACTCCTGCAACTGGGACAGTTACGGTTACTGATGTTCCGTATGCCGTATCACGCATTGGCCGATTTATCGCAGAACAAAATAAATCGCTCGCGCGTCAGGTTGTATTAAACGTCAAGGTTCTAAGCGTCAGTGTGACGAATTCTGATAATTACGGCATAAACTGGAATTTGGTCTATAACACTGTATCAAAAAATGTTGGCGCGACATTTGCCTCTAATTTCCCGCAAAACATCGCTGCGTCAGCGTTAAAACTAAGTGTGTTGCCAGCTTCTAAAGGGGTGCTATCAGGTTCAGATGCAATCGTTTCCGCTATATCTCAACAAGGGAATGTGTCGCTGGTCACATCGGCAAAGGTTACAACACTGAACAATCAAGCTGTTCCTGTTCAAGTTGGCAAGCAAACGGCGTATCTCGCATCCAGCAGTACGACGAATACACCAAACGTGGGAACCACGGCGTCACTAACGCCCGGAGTCGTTACAACGGGATTCTCCATGAATCTACTCCCTCATGTACTTGAAGAAGGTCGCATGCTGCTTCAATACGCAATTGACCTGTCCACGTTAAATCAACTGGTCACGGTAAATAGCGGAGGCTCGTCAATTCAAACACCAGAAATTCAGACTCGCAATTTCATGCAGCGCGTAGCGGTGCATTCTGGCGAAACGCTGGTGTTGTCAGGGTTTGAGCAAACCGAAAATTCAGCCAACACCCAAGGTACGGGAAGTGCATCAAATACATGGCTTGGCGGTGGTGTCACTGGCAAAAAAACACATGATGTAATTGTTGTGTTGGTTACGCCAGAAGTGGCAGATAAATTCTGATCAGGTGAAGTTAAGTGGCTATTCAAACATTTGAGATAAGCAAGGGAAAAACTTTCGTTGCCGGACTTTTCTGGCAAACCTTGACTCGCCCTCAAAAAATAAAAGAGGAAATAAAAAAACTCGCTACCGATCTTGAATTTGATTTTTACATCGTTCGTGATTCAACCGTTCCACAAGTAGGATTACTGTCTTCACATGAAGGCGCGACCATCGGCATGATGTCATGCGCGGCAGTAATCTCCAAAGCCACGGAAATGCAAGGTGGTTTAGGAAGCTCACTCGTGGCAACAAAAATTCCTGATGGCCGGTATATATTTGTTGCCGTCAGGGATGCTGCGATTTTGCCAGACTGCGATTTTATTGCCGATGAAGATACTGTAGAGCAATTTTATAACGCTCAACTGTCTATGGGCGAATGGCACAACCGAATTGCTCCTGACCACTGGGGAGTAGAGGGTGCTATAGAGCGTGATTTTTTAGACATTATCCCGTCGAAGAATAGCAAAATTACCTTCCATAGCTGGTGGGGTATTCTCCCCGTCGGAGGTGAAAAGAAGAAAATTGTCACTCTTTTTTTTATCATGGCTCTTTTGGCTGGGCTAGGGTTTGCTGCATATACAAAATATAACGAAATAAAGAGTAGTGAGAATAACGAGATTTTGTTAGCCGAACAAACACAGCAGAAAGCAAGCAAGCTCGCTGTTTTATCTCAAATTCAAATTCCCCATCCTTGGGTGGAAATGGCAATTGCAAAAGATTTTATGAAGGCTTGCGAAGCTGCATTCAAAAATAAATATATTTTTGCTGGTGGCTGGCAAATGAGTGAGTTTACTTGTGATGCAGGGGCAGCAAATTACAAATGGCAAAGACAAGGAACCACTTTCGCTGATCTTAAAAATGTGGTCGCAGAAGCAACAAGCGATGAATTAGGTGATGTAGCAACTTTTTCATTTCCATTCGCATTAAATTCAACCACTGAAGATATGTTGTTAAATGATGCGCGCAATGTATTTATTGAAAGATTGCAAAAAATAGGTTTGAAATTTTCGCTTGCGTCGGTTCCAGTGGTCATTCCTTCGCCGCCTGGGGCTGATGCGGATTTTGTGCCGCCCGTAGCTGACTACAGTAATTTTCATTGGCAAATTGGTGAATCTCGTCTGCGTCCAGTCACCATTGGTGATATTTTAGATATTCCAGGAGTGCGCATTAGTAAAGTTTTACTTAATTCGAAAGAAGGTACTTTAGGATGGAGTTATGAAGGAGAGATATATGAAAAAAATTAGTTTTGTTATAGCAATATTTTTGTTTCCCCTGCACGCCTTTGCTGAAACAGCATCTCCAGCGGAGTCGATTGCTCAATTGAACGAACGTATTGCTGTTAAGACTGGGCAGTTGAAACTTATCGAAATGGAAGTTCAAATTGCTACAAAAAATGCGGAAAAGGCTAAATTAACAGGCGTGTCGGCACTCTCCGATGAATCGGGTTTGCCAAGACTTAGGGCAATCGAAGGAGTTGATGGCGTGATGATTGCAACACTGCAATATGATGATGGCGCAAAAATAAATGTTCAGATAAATGATCAGTTGCAAGATGACTGGAAGGTTGAATCTATTGGCCAAAAATCATTATTTTTGACTAAGGGCAAAAAGAAAATACGTTTGTTACTGCGTATGCCTTCATCGAATACGCAAAACACAAATATTAGTGGACGGTAATGAATAACATGGCTCCAATTTTAACTTCCGTTGGGAAGCCTTATGCTCAATCGCCAGAGGTTCAGCAAATACTTTGCTATTACGAAGACGGGAAGCTGCTCGTTTCAAAATCGCATGCGAACGATCCTCGCGCCCTTTCTTTTAAAGCTTATTTAACGAGAAAAAAAGAACCAATCAACATTAAATTCGTTGATATGCAGCAGATCGCTGATGCCTACGCTGCCGAATCGAAAGGAGATATAACGAACAAAAAAGAATCTGCGACTAAAATGGAAAAAATGGCCAAAGATTTGTTTCATCGCGCCGTTGCAATGCATGCTTCTGATATTCATATTCGTGTTTCGCAACGTCGCAGAACGAAAATTCTGTTCCGCGTCCATAACGATTTGACGCTCATCGAGGAGCATTCATCTGAAATTGGTGAGCAGTTAAGCACGGCTATTTATCAAACGATGTGCGATGTATCGGATACAACCTTTAAAATTTTAGGTAGGCAGGACGCGCGCATATCTGATCGTGCGAAGATACCGGAAAAGCTTGATGGTATTCGTATCGCTACAGCACCGCAAGTTGATGGGCATATCATGGTTATGCGTTTGCTCTATAACGATACGAGTTCTGGTGACATTAAACCGTTAGGTTATTCAGATGCTCATGTGGCTGCTTTTACTTTTATGAAAAGACGGCCTACGGGAATCAATATCATCGGCGGCCCGACAGGTTCCGGAAAAAGTACCACGGCCACGCGGATACTCACGGGTTATATTCAGGAAACACATGGACGTAAGCACGTTATCACCGTGGAAGATCCGCCTGAATATCCAATTGAGAATGCTGTTCAAACACCTGTAACTGACGCTGAATCCGAAGCAGAACGTTCACTGGAATTTCAACGCGCTATTTCATCTGCGATGCGTCTTGATCCTGACGTTATTTTCATTGGAGAAATACGCGATACTGCTTCCGCAACGCTGGCGCTACGTGCTGCTATGACAGGCCATCAAGTCTGGTCAACCTTGCATACCAACAATGCTTTAGCGATTCTCGACCGACTACGCGATCTTGGTGTGCCACTAGCCTTGTTATGCGACCCAACTATTATCACCGGCCTAGCATGCCAGCGACTTGTCAAAACCCTTTGCCCGTCATGCAAGGTCTCTTTTAAAGACTCAATCAGAAAGTATCGCGAGGAAGATGCAGAGCGCGTCTTAATGTCTTTAAAAGACGTTGCACAGGTCAGCGTTACAGGCCCAGGTTGCTCAAAATGTAACAATACGGGCACGGCTGGTAGAACGGTTTTGGCTGAATGCATTATTCCAGACGAACGTTTGATGCAGTTCATTCAAAAAGAAGACCGTATGGGCGCTCGCAAATATTGGCGTGATGTATTGCAAGGTAAAAGCATGATTGATCATGCAATTACTAAAGTCGAAAGTGGTATTATTGACCCATTCACCGCCGAAGATACAATCGGGCCTTTAATTATGGACGCTATCGAATCTGATTTCACAATTCACCATGATGAAATACTGAGCATCACCAAATGATCGACATAAATAAAAAATGGGCAATATTCCAATATAAGGCAGATGCGCAGAAACGCATTCGGACGTGGCGGAAAATTAGCGGGATGATTGATAACGGAATTCCTATCCTCGCGGCGATTGAGGAGCTTCATAAACGCGCAAAAACCAAAGGTGAAAAACACCCTGATGTCGTTATGTATGCGGATTGGATTGCCTACTTAAAGAATGGTGAGCGTTTTTCAGTTGCAATCGAAGAATGGATACCAAAAAGCGAGTCGATGATTATTTCTGCGGGTGAGCAGTCCGGTGATTTGATAGGTGCATTCGCGTCCGCAATCACATTGACAATCGCCGGGAGAGAAATACGAAGTGCTGTCATTGGGGGAGCTACCTATCCTGCAATTCTGTTTGGGCTGGCAGCGGGGTTAATGTGGTTGTTTGGCACGAAGGTTATCCCACAATTTTCAAAGATGGCAGGTGATGAATCGAAGTGGACAGGACTCGCAGAGATAGCTGTCAAATTATCACACTTTACGCAGGATTATTTGATATGGGTATTGCTTGGTGCATTGGCTCTTGTTTCGTTGGTGATTTATTCGCTGCCTCGATGGGACGGTTCATTACGCGTTAAGCTTGACTCCTTCCCGCCTTATTCGATTTACCGATTAACTGTCGGTGCGTCATGGTTGATTTCATTGTCAGCGTTAATTAAAGCTGGCGTAAAGCTTGAGGTTGCACTACAAAAATTAGCTCTCGGTTCCGGCAAATGGATGAGGAACAGAATTGCCGCAAGTTTGGCGGGTATGAGAGCAGGTTTACAACTGGGAGAATCTTTGGCTCAAACAGGTTACAACTTTCCAGATGAAGAAATTATTGACGACTTGCAGATTTATGCAAAGTTGGCGGGTTTTGATGAAGCGTTATCTATTCTAGGTAAAGAATGGATTGAGGAAGGGGTAGCGCGAATCAAAAAACAGATGGGCGTGCTGAAAAGCATTGCCGTCTTGTTGGTGGCAGTGGTAATTGCAATAGAAGCTGGTGGCATGTTTGCAATGCAGTCGCAATTGCAAACGATAATGAGAAATTAACTTACAATTTTAGGAGTAATACACATGAAAAAAAATTCGATAGATATGAAAAAACAAGCCGGTATGACCTTGCTCGAAGTTACGGCTTCGTTGGCAATTGGAGCCATCATCATCATGGGTGCGTTGGCGCTCTATAGTGGCGGTAGCGCGTCTGCATCAAGCAATCAACTTGTGCAGGAAATGTCATCGGTTCGTAGTGCTATCGTTGGCCTGTATATGGGGCAAGGTAGTTATGGTACAGCCAGCATCAATGGATCACTTGTGTCTGGCGGAAAAATTCCGGCACAGTGGACAGGTTCAGGAACCACGATCACGAACGAATTTGGCGGTGCCGTTGTAGCAACCGGCGCTACCAATTCATTCAATGTCACATCGGGTTCAATTCCTAAATCCGTGTGTGTTGGTTCGTTGGCCGCCGCTTCTCAAGGATGGACTCAGGTGGGTGTTGGTGCAACGGCTGCGGCTGCTATCACCGCTGCTGCTGCGACTCCAATTACGCCTGCTGCGGCTGCAACTGCATGTTCAGCGACAACTCAATTCGTCGCTTTCATCGGTAGTTAATGATGCGAGTGAGCGAACTATCTTTTACTGATGTATTCCTGGGAGACAGCGCATGTTGGTTCTCAGGAATAGGTGGAGCAGACGAATCACAAGTTGCCAATGACGATGTTACTGGTGATCTTATGAAGCTGCGTGTGGCCTGTGAAAAAGTTGAATTGGACATAAAACGTCCAGAGTTCACTGTCCGATACGATAGCGTTTCATATCGTGTTTCAGTAATGCAAAGCATTTCAGAAAAGGTGTTCGTTCTGCGTAGGTTCCCTGATTCTGTGCCGGAATTTCAGACGCTCGGGATTTTAGACAGGATTAGGGAGTGCCTATTAACCCCCAAAATGACGGGGTTAATTATTATTGCTGGCGCTTATGGTCAAGGCAAAACAACCACTGCCTCATCGTTGCTGGATGAACGGTTACAACGATATGGGGGTGTTGCCATTACACTGGAAGATCCACCAGAAATGCCACTACAAGGAGCAAGAGGGAAAGGGGTTTGTTATCAAACATGGGTAGCTGACGGTAATTTTTCTGAGGCGGCACGTAAAGCGGCACGCTGGGCACCGACGATGATTTTTCTTGGTGAAGTTCGTGATGGACACACGGCTGATGAAGCTCTAAAAGCATCTATCAATGGACGTTTGGTTATTTGTACGTTACACGCTGACAGTGTGCAATCGGCACTTGAGCGTATTTACACCCTTGCTAATGGCATAGGAAGCTCCACTGATGACACAGCGAGTTTACTATCAAATGGAATTGCAGCGGTTTTGTTTCAAAGATTAGAAGGTGAGAAGAAAAAACGCATCAACACAGAATTCCTCTTTTTACGCGGTGAAGATTCTTCAGGCGTAAAAAATATGATCAGGCAGCGTAAATTTTCTCAGGTTGGGAGTGAAATAAATCACCAAGCCAATAAATTGTTTTTACAGGCCAAACTCTAATTATGTTTGTCGTTGCCATAACCGCATTGCTTGGACTTATATCGGTTCTGTATTCCCTACAGTTCAGCGGAGAAGCTCCAAAGAACAATGCTGTCTTTGTTCAAAATACAACGCAAAACATGTTGACCTATAAACAGGCTGCAAATAGTTATCATAGTGCAAATCCAACAGCCACAGGTGTTATTGCAGATGCATCGCTGACAGTGTACTTACCGGCTAATTATTACAAAAATGCCAATTGGATTGCCAATAGATCAGGCAATTACACCTATGTTTATACCTCTGATGTTGCAATAACAAATGCTCCCGGAATGAGCAGTTCTTTATCAAAAGAAACAGGGAATAGTTTATTTGCCGGCAAGAATGTAGGAGGTACGTTGTTTTCAAGTTCTCGCGGAAGTACAGGAATTACGCTGCCTGCGTTTATACCGAATGGAAGTCTGGTTGTAATGGGTAACTAAGGATAAAAATATGATACGACCGCCTGTTAAATCAAAGCAGCTAGGAATGACTTTGCTAGAGGTAACGGCATCCTTGGCTATTGGCGCGATAATAATAATGGGTGCTTTGAGCCTTTATAGCAACGCCAACTCCTCTACAAACAGCGCGTCGCTTGTCCGAGAAATGTCGTCTATGCGTACAGCCGTAAAATCCCTGTTTGTTGGTCAGGTGGGATTTGGCACATCAAACGTCAATAACATTCTGATAATTGGTGGAAAACTTCCCGCGTCATGGGCAGGATCAGGTTCAACGATCACTAACGAATTTGGTGGTGAGGTTGTTGTGACAGGCAACACATCCACATTCAATATAACACTCGCCTCCATTCCGAAAGGAATATGTACGAGCGCGATTCCTGGTGCTTCACAAGGATGGCTGACAGTGGGTGTAGGTGCAACGGCTGCTGCTGCTGTCACTGCTGCTACTGCTGCTCCAATTACACCTGCTGCGGCTGCCACGGCATGTTCTGCGGCTACTCAATTCGTTGCTTTCATCGGTAGTTAGGTTAAAAAATGAAAAAAAACCAAATAGGAATGACGTTGATAGAGGTGGTTGCGGCTTTGGCGATCATGGGTGTTGTAATGGTTATGGCACAACAAATGACTAGCCGTTATTTGGATGATACGAAAAATCAAATCGCAGCATCTCAGCTCAAACAAGTGATTGATGCGTCGCAATCGTACATCAAGGACAACTATACAACGGTTGTCTCTGGTGCCACACCAACGACACCATTAAACATCACTGTTGCTCAATTAGTAGCGGGCAATTATCTGCCGTCTGGATTCATAGCAACGAATGCATTTAATCAAACTGTCACAACCTATGCATTGGAGCCTGTCGCGAATCAAATTGTTGCTGTTGTTATAAGCACAGGAGGCACAACCATCAATGATTCCGACCTGGGTTATATCACGGCGGCTGCGGCAAAAGATGGCACAAAAGCAGGCGCAGTTCGTTCTACAGCAACAACTTCTTTAACTGGTGCAATGGGAGGATGGGCAATACCTTTAACCACTTATGGGGTGACTCCGGGGGCAGGTCATTTAGGGGGCGCGATATGGTTTTCTGCTACTGGCGTCTTATCAGACTACTTGTACCGTGATGCTGTACCAGGCCATCCAGAAGCAAATAGAATGAATACAAATTTGGACCTTGGCGGAAATCGTTTGACAGCACTACAAGTGATAGCGACGATTGGTTCTGCATGTGGAGCTGGTGTAGCAACCGGTGATCTGGCCAACGGCCCCGCTGGTGAGGTTTTATCTTGTCAAGCAGGCACATGGAAAACGCAAGGAGGTGGGTCGCTATTTTGGAAAGACCCAGTAGCTACTTATGCAGCGCTGCCGCTCATTGCTAATAACGCAGGTGATGTACGCTTAGTCAGCAATATCAATCGAACTTTTTCATGGAATGGCGCGGCATGGGTCGCCAACGGGATAGACCAAAACGGCAATTTGAGTGTTCCCGGTACATTAGGTGTTACTGGCGCTATCACCGGAGCATCAGTCAGTACAGCCGGACTGGTATCGGCTGCGGGTGGGTTGAATACGGGTTTGACAGCAACGATTGGAGGCGCATGTGCTGGTACTGGAACTATGGCAAAAGATGCTGCGGGTACGGGTTTGATACTTTCTTGCCAATCCGGTAGCTGGCAGAAGGCTGGGGCGGATGGAGCTGCGGTTGGAAGTGGGCAAGTCGGAACCTATTGTGCTGCTTATACTCGATGTGGAAGAACCGGGAATCCTTATGGGGTATGCATTACTTCAGTGGGCACTTTTTACAATCAACTTTTCCCTGGCAGCGGGTTTTTTACTGCTGGATGGCAGGCGCTAAACGTCGCAGACTATACTTTTTATAATTGCACTGGTGGCGTTATTTTTGGAAGTTAATCTAATCTGTTACACCACCCCCGCAGGGACGCCTCTGGCTACAGTGGGCAAGCGCTCCATGTGCCACTTAAACAACACGAAGAATATATGCGCGGATAGACATTGTGATACATGCCGCCACCATCAACCCAAGTAGCCATCTTCCCCTCTATTCCAGATGTACATGCGGGAAGGCTTAATACCACCGGTCTTACATGCAGTACCGGCGCAAACACAACAAGAGACGGCATAGGATTTTGCGGCCCTTAGCTTGGTGCGGGGTCTAGGCCGGATTCAAACGCAAGGAATTCCTGGGTATATTGCTTTCGTTTGCGCAATACTCTTAAAATTTTGCCAAATGCTTTGTTGTGTTGTGTCACCACGTCCTTTGTGGAAGGGCGCGAATCTACATTTTTCTGACAATAGTCGTCTTCCGTTAATTGTCTGAATTTTGTATTTTACAATTGTTATTTGGTATCAGCCAGCAAATAGACATCATTCATATCCAAAGGCTCAACAACGAGCGAGATTTTACAAAGACGCCCATTAACTTCAGCGCCATCTTCGATATGTAACCGTTGATAGAAAATATCGCCTTCAATCTTTGCTGTGCCACGTACAAGCAATTCTCGCGCACGGATACTTCCTGTAATTTCGCCCGCGATGATGGCGCGTGGTGTGAGAACGTTGCCTTCAATTTGCCCGTCCTTACTCAAAAACAACATGCAGGCAACATCGGATTCAATCAAGACCCCACCAATCACTAAACCGTCAATTTTAACGCCAGTGCGCAGGCGTAGCATACCTTCAACTATCGCATCGCTCGCGATCAGCGAAGTGATCTGCTCAAGGTGAGCATTTAGTTTGGCTGCGACATTAGTGTTTTTCCGGAAAGGAATAATGCGAACAGAATTGTTTTTTTTGGCACCTGTAAGAACTGCTTTATCTTTATTCACAATATCACCTTAATTGAATTTGAATATCTTTTCGTCAGTTTCCACAGTCCTATCGCGTGGGCTGGTTCGCTGTATAACCCCCCATCCGGGAACCATATCACCAATCGAAACTTCAACATCTTGCTCGCCCTTACGCATAATCAAGCCATCGGTCATTATCGCAACGACGCCCATGTTTCGCATCAGTACGGTTTGCACGGTTTTGTTTCGCGCTATGATCAATGGCTCGGTTTCTGGTGTTTTGCGTTTGCTAAGACGAACAGATTTAACATCATCTTTTTCAACAACAGAAGCGGGTTTATTTATAACAACCGGTTCTGCCTTGAGTGAAGATGCAACGACATCATGAACTGTAGGTTTGGTCGCAGGCTCAATAATAGGTGGAGTTATTGCTTGTTCTACACCAGCAGGAATTACACTTGATTCAGGTTGCGCGATGGCGATATTCCCAAAAGCGGTATTTGGAACTGCGGCTACTGCCTGATCAATGGTGTCTGATGCTACGGGAGGGGTCGCGCTAGATTGCTTCTTTTTCACTAAAACATAGCCTATGCCCAATATTACTGTTAAAACACAAATCATAATAATGATGCGTTTTTTCTTGTTGTTCACTTTAGGTGCGTCATCTTGAAAATGGTTTTCAAATACAATTTCTGCATTTTCTGGAACTTCGTGTTCTCCCACAGAATCAAGAATTTGGCCATTCAAATGGTTAGATTCATCTTCGGTAAAAAGATTGCTCATGGTTGCACCTCGTTATAAGTAAGCGTTACGCGTTGTTGAAGCGCCAGCTTGTTTAATTCTTCCCATGCTTTCCGAACTTTTAACGCATACTGCATTGATGCACTCCTCTTCTTTACAACATTACCAGTGTTATACGCACCGATGGCTTCCCATGTCCTGCCGTGCTGTTTGATATTTTTGGAAAGTATCCAGGCCCCTACAAATATATTGGTGCAAGCATCGGTTAAATGACCGGGCTGAATTCCAAATTTAGCCAGCGTTGGGAACCAGCCTGAATTTATTTGCATCATCCCGATGTCAAACGTGCCGTTCTTATTACGCGGACTCACAATTTTCGGATTAAATCGAGATTCAGCTTTAGCAATCGCGCGCAGCCACGTTGGGTCAATTTGGTGGTAAGCCCCGGCTTTTATAAAACAGGTTTCTGTCTCAGCGTCAGCCGGAGTTTCGCGTGCATGAACTGACAGGCAAGGGCTAAGAAGTAGAATATAAATAATAAAAATACGCATAAATAAACCTTCAAGATTTCACCCTATTAAACGTTCTTCCCAGCGAAAAAACAATCTGGAAAAGGTGCAAATTAAACCCTTATTCCTTATGGTTTTCAGTCTAAATAGTGATTCCAGCCCATGTGAATGCATATCGCCGCAATAACAACTCCCGGCACTAAGTATTTAAGAAAAATCAAAACAGCAACAAATATCCTAACCAAACGATATTTGGACTCAAACAATTTATCCGTGAGGCAAAATTTCTCAAATGCTAGACGAACCTCATTCTCATCAGCATGCATGTTTTGTCGAAGATAGTCTTCACGGAAACCTGCGAAGAAAACGGCTTTTGCTTTATCGTCTAACGTGTCCATGATTAGGATTCTCCCATTTCCGCCAGCAAATCTGATCCGAAATTATCAGGAATAACCAAAACGTCATCCTGCTCGTGTTTTATATCACCCACAACGACTACTGGCGTCACAGTGCTGGCTTGCTGCGTCTTCACCTTACGTTTCGCCGCAGTAACAGCAGTCTCTTTTATCGCATCTTTAGATACCGTTGCCATTCCACCTTTTAACATAGAGCGTTCGAGCATCAAACCTAATGTGGCTAGATACGCAACACGATGACGACGCGAATTCACTTTGGTCGCCAAAAGGTTGTCATATAGCTCAGGGGATGAAACATCGCTCACCTGCATTTGGATTCTTATGTTGGAGCCCCCATCTGGATTGTCGGCTTTAGCCATGACGCTTCACCCTCTCACTCACCCACATTTCTTCACCCGCCAACTGAAATCCTCGAACATTGGCATACACCGGGTCTTTGGCAATAACGATCTCATGCTTTGGAAAACGCTCTTGCAGCACATCACGGAAAAAGGATGAACCGCCGCCGCTCAGAATAATGTTATCAATATCGGCACCATCACCAACTTTGTTTGCCATGATGGACAGGAATTCGCGCGCCTTCGCTTTCCCAATAGGAAGATACTGAGAAATACTTTGTTCCTTACCAAACAGACGAACTGAGTCCGAGCCGTTTCTGATAGCTTCATCCAAACGATGATTGCTTGTGAGCTGTGTGCCGTTGTCGCGGCCCAATGCCTCCCCCATAGCCGCCAAGATTGCAGACATACCGCCGCTATGCGCGCCGCTGCGTGGTTTAATTGTTTTCAGCCCGTGTGTCATCAGCCAGTCAGTTGTGAAATAACCAACATCAACGATCAAATTGGTTTGAGATTTCATCTGACCAAACAAACCATTGCGAATCGCATGGTCAAAAAATGCGCCCAGTGGTTGTGGAAATACACGGACAGACTTGATGTTGACATCCATCATTGGATCGGCGTGACTATCTACATTACGTCGTATGTTTGGGACGGCATGAATACCAGGAATATTTTTTTCCAGATGACCCCTGAAATCTTCCAGCGTGTTGACCGGCAATCCAAGCACCAAACAGTCTATTTCAGGCTCACCCATGTAATACAAAGCGCCACGCAACAATGCCATATAGGTATCGGTAGTAGGGTAGGTGCGATCAAGTACACGGCCAAAGCTGATGTCCTGCGCATGCTCTGCGTCTTTCCCAACCTCAAACTTCACACCATTTACATCAACAGTAACGGTATTGAATTTTTGCAATACGCCAGAACCCAAATCAGGTGAGCTTCCAGCTTGCGGCGCAACCGAAGGAAAGATAGAGCACAGCACCTCTTGCCCACGAATATGACGGGTCACATACTTCACATTTCCAAAACCAACATCGACAGAACGAATAACTGGGGTTGCTTCAGGCATTTTACTCTCCACTCATAGTTGTAAAAAAACACGACTTATTGACAATGTGTATGGCTGGAGTGTAGCCGTGATATTTATATTGTCAAGCGTAAGTTGTAAAAAAACACCACAAATACGCAAAGTCAATATTTAAAAATTGCCGTAAAAGATTGGAAGTTGTATAAACAAAGTTAAATTTTACAACTTAACGCTTGGTGCGACATCCTTCTATTTTTTAACTTTGTTCTGGATAACGACCTTTACACAAGTTAAATACAGATTTTTACTGGATTGTTATTAAACAAAAAATAGCTTTCCATAAAATATCCATAGAGAGGCACGCCGAGTCCCAACATCCAGGCGGTCTGCGCGCCAACTTTCAAACGATAATCAACGAATAAGGGAAAATGGAATAATTATATTGACAGCATATTTTCCTTAAAGTATAAATAGCACCGTGTCACCGAGCCTAACGGATAAAAGGATGAGCAACGTAAGTTGCAGCCAAGAAAACAGAAATATCACACCGTCCATCAAGGACAAGCTCGCAAAGAGCGTAGAAGTACACGAAGTAAAACAAGCATATTTACCGTCACGAACGACGAACCTGCACAGAGCGAATCATTTGTTTTGGCAAGGGAGTAGTTAATTTGTGGCTCAGAAGTAAATCCAAAAAACATCACACCTGTCTGTACGCAGCCCGAATTGGGCGGTAGAGGAAATTCCTGTCGAGAACAGGCAGACCTTTGCGCGAGTACATACCCTTTGCCTCGTGGTAGCAGCGAGGAAGGCCATTGAGGAATACAGGTGATGAAACCAATAAGGGCTACACGCCCGCACCATCCCCGTTATCTGCTCGCGGTAAGAGCGCATTCATAGATAGCGTACCTCTCCCTATAGTCCGGGACAGGCGACAGTTCCATTGGAAACAGTAAAACCGTCGAGGATAGAGGACATTTACGACCACGCTAACGCCAACCCACGATGTCGAGGGAAACCGACATACCAACAAAACGTGCAGTACATGGAAGACAACGAGTAACAGACTTACACACCTGTTACTGATTTATTTGGAGGACAACATGAGTACCCATCGTAATTGGAAGACTGAACTGATAAAGATTGTCGAACAACACGGCGGCAAAGCGGCATTAAAAAACAAACAGGTGAGTAGTGCGACAAAAGACGTTCGCAAGAACCGACTTATCGTAGCGTTTCGGATGCTACGTTCATTAGGTTACAAGATCGACAACCCGAACAACCTCAGTGAGAAGCACATACAGGCATTAGCTGATTATTTGGTCAGGGAAGAAAAATCTGCGTCGTACATCCAGAACATTATTTCAACGCTGCGCGTGTTTTGTTTGTGGATAGGGAAGCCTCACATGATTAAGGGGATGGATGCTTACGCGCCGGGTATCAAGCGTAGTTATGCGGCTGACACGGATAAGTCATGGGTTGGGAAGGGGATAGATGTCGATGCGATCATCAACATGATTTCCGCGAAAGACCGTTTTGTGGGGATGCAACTGAGGGCGGCGAAAATATTTGGTTTGCGTCGTCGTGAAGCGATCTTATTGAAGCCAATAAAAGATGCGCGTGAAGAAGGTTTGTATGTTGTGAGTGGAACTAAGGGCGGCCGGGCACGGATGGTTCCGGTTGAGACAGCGGAACAGAAAGCCATGCTGAAAGTCCTGCAAGTATTTTGTGCTGAGAATGGTGGACGTTTAGTTGCACCGGGCCTGCGCGTGGATCAAGCGATAGAACGCTACAACTACATGCTCAAGTGTTTTGGGCTGACGAAACTGTTTCTGGGCGTAACGGGGCATGGATTGAGGCACCAGTTTGCGATAGAGAGCCTGGAGCGCAAGGGATTTATTGCTCCGGTACGGTTGGGTGCGGGGCAATCGGCAGTCATAGCGTCCGTGGAAGACAACACACACGCTGTTGAAACTTTGGAGCAGGCGCGACTACAGGTTAGCGAAGAACTGGGTCACTCTCGATTGAATATCACAACGGCGTACTACGGAAAATTTCCATCACAGCGAATGGGAGGCAAATAAAATGAAAGAGGTCATTCAAGACAACGCAATAAGCTGCTTCTTTATACTTGGCCATAAAGAGCAGGATCAGATGTTTGCGATCCACGAACAAGGCACGAAGATTGCGGTTGGCAAGTTAGGAAGTCAAAGTGCGGCGATCCGATATCTTGAACATTTGATCTTCCGGGAGAACATATACCTAAACCCGGCAAAAATGGTGCGCGAATACCAAGAGAGTGGATTTGATTTAATAGCGACAGTATGTATTCGGGGTTACAACTATCGTGATGCGTTAGAGATGTTTCGCGCGGCACGCCGAATAAAAGACAAAAATGTAATGCGTCGCTACTTATCACATAAAGATGGCGAACATCTGTTAGAACTCTTGTTAAATATGGAACCAAAGGATGAACAATCAAAAAAAATGCAAGCTTTGGCAGAGCACGTGATGAGTAACTTGGAAAACCAATCGGTACAAACCAAATCTGCGGAGGCGAATCATGCTAATTGAGATAATGTCACTAGATGACAATGAAATACTTCAATGTTACACACCATCGAGGATGCCGGTAGATGCGAAAGAAGCGGAAGCGGTCCTGGATGCGGTTCTGCCATTTATAGATGAGCAAGGTCGGATTACGGATATAGAGCGTGTAAAAGAAGCGATGTCCGCACAAGCAAAGTTTGGCATCTTCGAAATTGTCTTTGCTGGATTATGGCAGCAGATTGTTGAATGGCAGGAAAAAGGAGCGCACTACCTGTCGTTGTCGATACAAAGAGGAGGTGCGGAATATGAACTGTATTTATAAAATAGTGCATAGAGAGTCGGATTCTTTCCCGTGGGCAACTTTAGCGGACTGTTTGCACGATTTGAGTAAGATACTGCATCCCAAGAGGAAGTGGACATGTCACAAACCCACCTTGCTCATTGGTGATCGAACACGGTACGGCGCAAAATATCTAGCGTCCGGCATGGAAAACGAGCGCACAAAACGTAATGTCATGTAACGACCATGAAAACAAACACCATACTTATTAACGATTCCGGGGTGCATATACCGCATGCTCGGAAACATACAGCCAAGAAAACCGGTTCTCACACACAAGTCGAGGTGCAACTTAAAGACCTTTGGCCTGAGCCGGATTGGAAAGCGAAGATTTCTTCTGGAATGGATGTTTCTGTTGCTGCGTATTTAGCGATGATTTATGCAGGACTCAGCAAGTCGCCGCACAAGGGATTTGGAATCAGCGATGATGAATGGAGTGACGGGTATGTAATGTCAATCTATGCGTTGAAGCATCTGTTTGACACTACGCACACTAAAGACGAAGCGACAACAATCGGAACGCGATTAGCAACGTATTTAGGGTTTAACCCGTCTGAACTGCGCGGCATGAAGATAAAGCAATGCTACCTGTTTTATGCTGCGGGGAGCGGCGGCAAGCGAACCCTTCATTCACCAGCAACACTGACGTTGCGGCGTGCATCCCTTGCGCAATGGTTACCGAAACTTGGGTGGCCACACTCAACATCCGGATTAAGAGCCGCACTGGTTCCTGTATCATTTTCAGATGGATTATGGAGAATTTGTCGAATCAAAGGAAACCAATACGAGTGGGACAGGGAAACAACGTATGTGGATGAGAATGAGGCGCTTGCTGCTTTGCTTGCACAAATAAAGGTTGAAGTGACAGGTGAACGTATTCCCTCGCGACCTGGTGGTGATGATTTACAACGGACTGGGTGCTGTAATGTCCATGATGGAAGGCAGATTACGAGTGATGAATTGATGAACCGGTACGGATTTCGTGGGATTCAGTATGGAAATGCGGTTAGTCAAAAGGAGCGTCAACGCTGGACGAATGAGATTTACGATGCCCTGGAAGATTTTGCATCAATATTGAGTTTATCGCCTAGATGGATTGGATTTGGCGGTAAATTAGCGTTGGCGATTGGTGCCAGAGGCGTGGGTGGCAGCAGCCATAGCGCCCACTTTGAACCTCACCTCCAAGTCACCAACTTAACGCGTAGTAAAGGGGCTGGTTCGTTTGCACACGAATGGGGTCATGCACTGGATCACAGGTTGGTTGACACTATGGGCAGGACCGGTCTGCAACTTTACTTGACGCGTAATGTGTATATGGAACGGTCATACACCGGGAAGAAACGTAAAATCATAGAGGCCATGACGGGCATTATGGGTATTTGCACTGCCGATGATTATTTACGCCCATATTCTGAATATGTAAAAAGCGCACATCGAATAACTGCCTTGCGCGGGGGCGGCGGGTACTGGTCGAGGTCAGAAGAGATGTTTGCGCGCGCATTTGAGGCATACATTCAGGATATTTTAGCTGAGAGAGGACAATTCAGCCCTTGGCTGGTACATGGAACGCTTGAGACAGACTACGACCTTAATCTGGTGGAGGCATGCCCTTATCCTACTGGCGAGGAGCGGGTGCGGCTGAACGGTTTTTTTGGCGATTTGATTGCGGCGCTCAAGATGAAAGAGTGATTATTACAAAAGGTAAAGTAATTCTCCGAATTTACGCGATGGATAACGAAGAAAAGTAAATTAAATAGCCTGAGCCACCTTACGTTGAGCGATTGAATACACCTCTCCAATATTCTGTCCAACAATGCCATGCTTACGTATTGCCTCATTTACCTGCTCTACTGAAGGCATGATGTACTCCTTGAAGGCGAGAGATGTCCGCCATGTTGACGCCCTTTTTTATACAGCGCATCGGCGCTATCGGTAATCATAGCTGATAACTCATCGACGCGAATTGGGCTGTACTTCATTTTAACCAGCATACGTTTTACATCTGCGACATTGATAATGAGCGGTTTGTGATTGAGGAACCCAGCTGCGTAGCACATGCTGTTACGTCGGGCAATCCACTCAGACAGCTCGATGATGATGTCCATCGAATAACGTGCAGCCTGCATCGCAAAGTAAATTTCGTTATGCGTAACCCAGAGTGGAATATTGTGCGAGTGATATGCGTTTTGCATTATGTATTCTCCGTTAGACACTCACCATCAGGATTGTAAGTGCATGCGTAGATTGCACTACTGTCGGTGAGGGGTGCGGTAAAGATCGCATAGAACGTATTCATGTCTTCTTTGGTATTGAAGAAAAACAGGCCACCACCAATGATATTGATCAGACAATCAAGCCGCGCACCCTCATCAGTATAGAGCGCATAAATCTGTTGTTCCACAAAATCCCAAATGGCCAAATCTTTCGCGGTCTTCATTTCAAGTCCGTTGCCGATATAGACAGCCCATTTCGCAACTTGCTTCACTGCGAGAGAATTACTGGCTGACCAATTTACGAAAGGCGCATGACCAGCGAAAGGAAAGGATTTTATTTTGTCCGTCATAGCAATCACCCAATTAAACAGCTTTGAAAAGTTTGCGATAAGTTCGCGCGCGTTGAACCATACTTTTAACGTCTGTTAGTCGCAACCCGCGAATGGTTGCAGCATCAATTGCCCAGGCATCAGCGAAAGGGATATGTTGCAATTTCAATGGCTTTGCGCTGGCCACACGGTAAAAGGCACATCCATCAGCATACGGGAATTGAATGAGCGCCCCTACAACCTCGCCGTCTGCCAGAGAATCAGCAACCTGATGCAGTTGATCGAATGCCTTATTGCTGCGCTCGTCGTATTCTTGGGCACTGTCACCGGGGAGGAATTCAAAGGCATGTTTAAGTTCTTTGGGTGTCGCTATCAGTGTCGCCATTTTTGTTCCCCTTGAATGGAATGATATGAGTAAGGTAAGTTAAATATACATCATTTAATATACCATTCAAGCGTCGATGTTATCACCAGTGGCCACGTCGCAAATGTGTTTTAACTGACGCCGGCATGAGACTTCGCGTGATGACACTCGCGGATTTCAGAAATACGCCCTCATGCCAGCACGCAACCACTTGAACTTCTCAACCTCGATCCAGCAGGATTCTTCTTCAGCCTGATTGAGAGGATTGCCGGGGTGCGTGCAACTACCACATGGCGCACATTGAAAACAGGTGCAACCGACTTCTTCATAATTCTCATCCCACGCGTCACGTTCTGCTTGAGCCGCGTCGGTGAGTACCAGTTCAGTTTCCATTGCACCTCCTATAATTTAAAATATACATTACATGAAGGTGCATTCAAGCCTTGGAGAGTTTATTCTTAAAAGATTGGCGTGATTTGCTAATGTCCGGCAGGCCAAACAGACCTGCCGGTGATTGGTTGCTATCTGGCGTTCCGGGAATATTCGTAACTCATTGCCGTGATGTGCGACATATCGCGCGAAGAAATACTCATCCCGGAGAACTCGGACAAAGATATGATTTCTTCGGAGGACAACGAATCAATTGGGATGTCGAACCGGGAGTCGTAATCACCCATAATGACAGGTTTTTGGAAGGTGTTGATGCTGGCCTTGTAGATGGCTGTTGAATATCTTTTGGTCAGGTGTCCATCCTTCTCTAATGGCCCGGCGAACAGGTGCGTATGCCCGCCTACCTCCTCCATCCAGAATAACCAATCACCGTAAACCTTCCAGTCCGAGAGCGGAATCTGCCTGCGCTCCATTACGGCTTCGATATTCTTGGAAACTGACTCACTGCGTTTGAAACTAAATTTCTGTGCAATTTTCAGGTATTCATCAGAATACCCGAGCGTCATGATCCCGTGCGAGCTGAACACATTTTGCGAAACATCGTCTGAAGTCTCTGCTGTGGCATAGAAACCGTTGAGGCTGTTTGTGACGCGTGGGACTAACGGCACTGGATGATGTTTGATGCGCTGCCCTAAAGCCCATATTGCATCGGCAGGGGTGCGGAATGTCAGGTATTCTGGAGGATCACCAACATCACCTTCCTTGTTATGGATAAACAGCACAGTGGGTATCCAGAGGTCATTCGTGTTTTCCTCCTCCTTGGCGACGAAGGTGGCCCAGTTCTTTGCACCAAAGGCGCGAGCGATTATTTCCTGCGCCTGATGCTGTTTAAGCTGGATATTCAGCTCTTTTTCCAAATCTTCGCGTAAGGCGATTGCGAAATTGGCGGCGGAGGGCAACAGCAATCCTCCATACCCTACTGACACTGAATCAGTAGTAATACCTTCAAATCCAGGAATATTCTTCAGCCGCTTGGCCAGTCTCGCATCGTGGTGCTGGCGTATCCCTTTAAAGACGGAGACAACACGTTGTCGCCCAACAACATTCACCTCCTCAAAACACATCGGGACGATAGAAGCAATCACCTCATCACCCGCATAGAATTCGATTTTGTCTTTGCCGGAAGATAAGGCGGTTGGGGTTTGAAAAGAACGATCCAACGCTTCCAGAGTAGCTGCCATAGCCTCGGTTTTGGTTCTCTCAACCGTCAGGGCATCGAAACTGTCTTGAACCATTTGGGAGATAGCAGACCCCATAAGGATCGCTTGCCAGTCTGGTTTAGAAGGGGAGAGGATGGCATATCCGTACTCGAAATCTTGATAATCAAGACATTCGACAATCACTGGGTAAAGATTGCTGAGTTCGACATCCATATTAGCGATGTCCTTCAGATAGCGTTGTATGCGGGTAGCGAAGGAACGATAGTGTTCGCCAGAGGCGTAGTTTTGGTTTTCCATGAGGGAATTCTCCATAAGTTGTAGTGTTTAAATGAACAAGCGGGAGCGGGTTTGCGCATTGCCGACATCCGTTCAAAAACCTTACAACAAACGAAGATGACTGCGGGTGTTGCGACTCTGATTAACCGGATCACATAGCGTGACGCGCAAGGAAGGTATCGAGCGACCTGAGCTAATTGTGTCAGGTTTTTTGTGTAAGTCAATCGCTACTCAGAAAAAACAACCCCTACCTTTCAGGGTAGGCACATCAGAACGAGCAAAATCTTTGTTTGCATTCACAGAAAACCACTGCCTGACATCTTCCCGCATAACAAGTGTGATTGAAATATTCTTATTGAGCGTGGTCGCTAAGACCTGTCTGAAGATGGGCAGATAGATGCGTGATGGCTGTGTGCTCACGACCACATCAATCTGACGATTGTACAAATCGCGCACGATCTGCACTGCGTTCAGGAAGTCGGCCGGGGCATCAATTTCAACCGATATGAGCGGGGTAAAACCCATGCCTATCATCTGGTCTTGAGCTTGAATGAAGTCACGGAGTTCTTGGCACATCGAAAATGGTTTATCGGCGACAGCGTAAGCCCTGGTGTGGTCGGTATCGTTGTTCGCCCAGAAGTGGCCTGACGAATTGAAAAAGATGAATAATTTCATGTTGTGCTGCCTCTCAGAATAAACAACCGCGACCACTCAATGCTTCTGTGATGAGCTGAAAGAATAACCAATTCTTGACCTGTTCAATGACAGTTTCGTTTGCAGTTTAATATATTCATATTATGATAGGTCAAATATACATCTTAGATTGAGAACGGAAAGGTTGAGGCGATTATGAATTTCACTTATTCCAGCATGGCAGATAAAGCCATCAATCGTTTGGACAGACTTGCGCCGGAGTGGTGCTGCCAGAAGAAATTAAAGGCGATTTCGATCATGAGAGGAGAGGGTGAATGGCAACAGTTTGCCTTTTACATCGAGCACAACAGCGGTGTCTATGTTTTTGACCAGGACATGAAATCGGATGAAGAGAGACAAACGCGATGGCTTGAGGTGGCTAAAAATTTGAAAGCGACGTTAGGGATGTGTTTGCCGCATGCTTTAGAGATAGTCAGGACTGTCAGGCCAAGCAGCGACCCAAAACGCCCGATGTCGTCATGGTATGAACCAAACCGTATTTTCGATGAAGGATTACAGGAAGAGAAAGATTTGTGGTGGGTGCGGAAGACAGAGCTGGGGCATCCTTTATGTCCAGAAGGCGGGATGCTTGGAGAAGCTATCAATGTGGCGGAGATGGCAAGGGTGCGGTGCGGGGAAGCGTTGATACGCACGGACAGGCTATGTGTGGTGGTGACCCCGGACCGGATGGAGCATAAGTACACACACACCTATTTCACCCGTGGTGAACTTCAGGAGATCAGCCCGGTGCCGCCAGCAGATGTCCTGAAAGCACCTCAACGGTTTTCATTGTTCTTAAAGGACTTCTTTCACGAAGAATATCCGGATTTGGAATCAGGCCGGTGCGAGCAAATGTTGCGTGGGTGGTGTGAGTCAGCCAGAGGCCGGTAGCACGGAGCACGTTCGCCGGCAGAACTGCCCGGCGAACGTCTGGCAAGAACTACCTGATGGCCATGAGCTTAACCGTATATCCCGCCCACGGGAAAGAAATTTCCTTCCCGTTTTCGACGGTATATTCCTGCCGCATCGAAACGACCTTCAATTCCGGGGCTTGGATAGACAGACCGTTACTATCAACCGTGTTAAGCGCGATCAGATCGGACTTCTCAATCCAGACATTAACCGAAATATTTCCGTCATCAAGTGGTTGTGGTGTGACTACAGCTTTTACGCCATTGAAAACAACTTTTGTCTCGCTACAGACGGAAATACCATGAACTTTGGTCGCTGTTGAGCAGTAATGTTGCGTATTACCAGATTTGTACAGGGCTGGAACGCTATAAGTCGATATGAAAGGGAGTGAGTCCACAACCTCTTCACCAATGAGAATCTTGAGGGTAACAAAGATATTTTCATTTGGTTCGGAGGCAAACGAACTGGTAGTGACCAACATACAAATGACAGACAATAACAAACGTTTCATCAATGATTTCCTAAAAAAAACACGTTTTACCCGAAGGCACGAAAGCACGCAACCATTCTTCGTCGGTCGGATTGGTGGCCAACCAGTTACGCACACTGCGCACAAATGACGCATCCAAATCCGAGGTGGCGAGTTGCACCAACACCTCACGCCGTTCGTCAAAACCGAACGAGCCGGGCTTGTCGTTAAACACGTAATCTGGCCAGTTGGTAAACGCTAATATGCATTTAATCAACTTCATGGTGTGAAGGATACTGGACTGCTCAATAGTCATCTCGATCAATTCCGTATAACCCTCGAAGCGTCGCCATCCAATCAAGCTACTACGATCACGTTTATCCTTATGGATGACGGGCATGCTCAGGCTGTGACCGTCATCCATCACTTGCATGTCGCAGTCACGACTAACTGCCCAAAGCGTATTCAGCCGTTCGTTGAAGAAGATATGAAAATGCATGACGATACCTCAAAGGAATATAGCTTCAATATACATCACTTTATAAGCGATTCAAGACCGAGGCCGTTATAATCAATGAAATTTTAGAAATAGCAGCGTTTGCCAGCCAGTATCAGTGTGGGCGTTACGATGGCGTTAAACCACACCTTCACCGCCTCCACCATCGCCGCACTGGTTGGCCATAAATCCCATTCGCGTACCTGTTTGAACACGGGCAGAAAGTCTTCAGGTTTTTGCGCCTCAATCACGCGTGTAACGCCACAGAAATAGAGCGCATAAATCGTCCAGATACGCGGGATGATCACACCAGTTACCGTCAAGGTGTCCAGGCGACAAAATCCTGCCGCTATTTTGCGGTGTGTAATTTCCTCGAAGGAAGATACGCGTAACGAGCGCGTGTACAGCCCTGAGAAATCACCATAGACAACGAACGTAGCATCGGCATTGATACACCAGATTTTCTGCGTCTGTGGATTGATGTAGATAATAAATTGCATGGTCTATCCTGCCAGATTAAAAGTAGCAATTACGCCCCTGCAAAGCGGGCTTCCTACGGACTGGCGGCGCGATGCCGGGCATATTGTTTGGATGTGCCTTTGCCCAGTTGTAAGCAACCTCGCTGGCAGCAGATGTTTTACGGTTGACCGGCATAAACATCAATGCCTGCATCACCACGGCAACCTCGTTTTCGAGGAACGCAGAACGCGCTTTAATCTGATCGGGGCAGTGAACAGCACACTTGATGATATTCATCGCCAAAGCAAAATCCACCTCGCCAATTTCAAGCCAAGCGAACTTGTTGTAAAGTTGGTTTTTAATACCATCGGTATGCTGCTGTAGAGACACGCCATTACGAATGTTTTGTACCTCAGCATCCGACTCTTTAAAGGCTGTCGCAAGCAGAGTGGCTTCGTGATTGATAGCCCATAGACGACCGCTTGTTGGGTGAATGTAAACATGAATATCCATGACGCTGCTCCTTGTTTGTATAGTTCAAATATACATCACAAGAGCAGTCGTTCAAGGGGGAAACCTAGGTTTGTTGGGTTAAATTGGCAGCGACCGTTAGGTTATGCAGTCGTAGTTCGATGTAGAGCTGCACGGAACGCGGAACCGGTGACTTGTTGTTTGCCCAGAGCGATACGGTCTTGGTAGAAACATCCATGAGTTGCGAGAATTCAACCGAGTTGTAACCAATCTCCTTGATGGCGGCACGAAAGCGTTGTCCATCCATGACATCAACCCTTAATCGTAAACATACAGGTCGAGCATCTGGCGAACCATCGCGGCATCGCCTTCTTCGAGCGCTGCCTTCAGCATACCTAGATGTCTTGCGAGTTCTAATACGGCAAAGTTGTGCAATCCGGGCTGGACTTCCATCAGTCGGTCATCGAATTGGGACTGAATATGCTCGGGCATATCCTCAAACGGCTGCGACATCGCATTGAGTGAGCGATGAGCATGAGAGAGCACACCGAACAGGCTGATTGTCATGCCATTCTGATTGCCGCAGGGCAGGGCAAGTGCTTTCTCCAGCGTGCGCTTGCATTGTTCTGTTGGTGAGGATGTCTCGGCACCGCCGATAGCATCGGTGCTGGCTGTTAAGGTTGGTTCGATGTAGTGCGTCATGCTGTCCTCGTATTCCTTGAGAGAAAATATCCAGCACACCCGAAGATATGCCGGATGATTAGTCGGCTTTCAGTTTCGCCAGCAACTCGTCCAGTTTGGTGCGCACGGCGGGCGACAGACTTTGATAGGCAGGGTCGGCGGAAATTTCCGTGATGACCTCGAACATGGGTTGCGCTGCCTTTTTAACGGTCTTTTTGAAGATCGCATCGGGCGCGGCGTGCTTTGCCGTCACTTTGGTTTTGCCAGCGGCTTCAGCGCGATTCTGAGCCTCCATCAGCTTATCCAACGCCTTCGCGCCATGCGTGTTCAGCATTTCGATGGCGAAAGTGGCAGATACCACGTTGTCGATGACCATTTGACGGATGACATGTGACGAACCGATCAGCAGCAACACATCCTTGACTTGTTGCGGGGTGCGTTGCAGACGGCGGGCAATTTCACTTTCTGCAAGCCCCATACTGGACAGGCGTTTACAGACCACACCCACTTCGTACAGGGACAGCGGTTCGCCTTCGTTGCCGATCACCAGTGCAACGGTCAAATCCTCCATGGACACACCAGACTGACTGACAACAACGGGCACGCGGGTCAGTTCTGCGCCTTCGCTAATGGCCAGCAATGCTGCTGCAAGGCGGCGGTGTCCGCCTGTGATGTAAATCACTTCGCCAGAATCTTCCTTGGCTACATAGCCTGCCAACGGGAAATCTTGAAAAAAACCATTTTGCTTGATGGAATCCGCCAAGAAGCGAATGCGAGCGTCATACGCTTCGTTTTGTACGCGCACATTGAAGTTGTCGCAGGTTTTGATTTGGTGCGGGTCAACTTGCCACAGATCGCGTGAACCAGCACCGACCAATTTCATCGCTGCCTTGATTGAACCGGGATGAAATTGAGCATCAAAAGTGAGTTGGTCATCCGAGTCGGAGATAGGTGTATTAGTTGTCATTTTGCGTGTCCTTGAAAAGAGTTGATAAATAGAATCGGTTACTGATGACTCATAGTAGCACCCCATAAAACCAATACAAGTAACAAAATGTAAATAATTTATGCGAATTCTCGAAAGGTAGAAGGAAGAAATGTAAAGCGAGTAATGTTTATTGATGCAAAGGGTTTAAGGTAGTCAGATTTCCAGCATGGAGAATAGGCTGGACAGAAACCTATCCTGACCAAAATTAGGCAAAGAACGCGCCAAATCCTTTCATGGGAGGGTGCGGGTTTTGCTTCAACCATACTGACACCAGGGGGCAGTAATTTAAGGGTATCCACAAGCCAGATGCCGGACGTAGGATGATGATAGATAGAGGTAGAAATCGCGGTTTATGGTCGGTGACGGACTAGAAAAAACAACTACGCCCGGCGAGTTGAATACGCGTTTCGATCTTCGGCGTTTCCATGCGTATAGGCTCAACGAAATCATCAGACACAGCAACCCATGATTGTGCATGCCTGATAGATCGAGGATTGATGTCATTACCACGCCATCCGGCTATTTCGCGCATGATGGGCGCGATGAAAGACTTGTGGAATTGACGACCAACCTCTTCAGCACCGCGATGATACAAGTCTCGCACCAAGCGCACCGTTTCAAGGAAATTGTCGGCGGTGACACAATTCCTTAGAATCCCGAACTCACGATAACCACCAGCCTCTTTTTCTTTGATGATTTTCCAGAGTTCTTTTTTGGCGGTATCGCGCTTATTCAAACCACCTGATTCGCCGCCATGTACGACGCAATTACCCTCTTGATTGATCGCCCAAACCTTACCTTCGGGGTGGAAAAAAATATGGATATTCATGACTGCACTCCCTTTGTATATGGTTTAAATATACATTAAAAAAGAGTGTGTTCAAGGGCTTAGAGCGGGTATTTATGGCTTTTTAATGCTGCGATAAGACTTTGTTTCTGTGAGGGAATGCATACTTGACTCTATGATTAAGGATGCTATAGTTATTCCAGATATACAGAATGACTCAGCTGCCCCATGAGTTCGGACATCGGCCCGTAGCCCGGTGAGGAGTAGAAAATGAAAACCACTATAAAATTTCTGAAATCAGGAAAAGTTTCTGTTGAGGTGCGAGACCATCGCGTAGTGATGAATCCTGCTTATGGGCAGTATTATTTCTGCACTCTTATGTCAGCAGAACCATTTGGGGATGTAGGGGATGAAGGATGCGTCGGAACCATAAAAGATGTATCCCCAAACGCATTGCGTTCAGGGGAAAGCCGTACGTCCGTTTTTCTTTGTGACAATCCAGAAGGTATCAGCGGCAATTCTGATCGCAATATTCGCAAACTGAACGGATGGCGCGGAACAACGAATGACAGCAGCATCACCGCACATGGATGGCGCAGAATAGAAGAAAGCGCACCGCTAAAGCGCGGGTATGGCTGGCGTACCGTTTTTTCTGAAGAACTCAAATGAGCAATTTTCAATCTCTGATGCGCCGTGCCGATACGATGCGGCGCATCGAAACAGACTATCTGCGTGAGGCGTGGTGGACAGGCTATATCAAGGGGCTGCGTCGCGCCCATCACGGGGAAAGGTTTGGAACTCAGGTAGAGCATGAACTATTCCTTTCAGCATCCGAATCCACTGACCCTAGCCGTGCGGCATTAGGGCGAGGATACCGAACAGGACTGACGCTGGAGGCTCATGATCCATCCTGAAAAATACCTGTTTAGCAAACCACCTCAAGAGAGGTGCACACACAACGTAGTAATTTGCCCTTTAGAGTAAATATTTGTAACCACCTCTAATAACTGAGGTGCATCCATCAAAACCGACAATCGCGGTCGACCACACATCGTTGTAACCACCCCCTAAAAACAGGGTGCATCCATCGGATCCACAAGGCCGAATCTTTCTTGTTCTGTTGTAACCACCTCTAAAATCCGAGGTGCGCTTTATACATGAAACCATAAAAAACACTCAGTTACGCCTTCCCGATGAAAGAAATAATCTTCTTTTGGTAGCTTACGATCAATTGTTCCACCCCACGTCGTAATGCTGTGTAGGCATTGGAATCATAAAGTCGTGCATCGAGAATGAAAATCCTGCGGTTGTGAGCAATCCCTTCTCGACGCACTAGGCGACCGATGCCTTGCTTGAGCAGCATCAAGGTTTCGCTGATTTCCATTGTCCATCCAAGATAAGACACGCGATACTCATGTGAAATACTGCGATTCATGCCCATTGGCAGCCTGGGAATCACCAAATCGGTCACGAACATATCGTTCAACGCATCCGAATCGGCAATAGCATCATCTTTCAGATTCAGCCCGGTCCATGCACCACCCACTGAAATCCAAATTGGCTGACGCCCTGTGGCATGGATGTCCTCGTATAATTTCTTTTGCGCAGACATGGGGAAGTCACTGGAGGCCACAACCATCCTATCGTGATAGGCATGTAGTTGGCTGTGTAGTTTTTCAGCCAACTGATAACTGGAAAGCAGAACCAGCGTGCCGCCTGCTGCGGTGTTGGCAATCCAGCTCATCACTGGCACCAGTTCATCTGTTACCCATATATCAATGGCAGATTGATACTCGATACCATCCTGTACGATATTGCCAGTGCGACGACTTGAGGGCGGTTGCAGCCAAAATCGTGCGCCAATCTGCCTGACTTCAGGCATAAAAATAGTGACTGGCTTGGTCAGCCAATCTGGTGTGGGCAAATGCGCGATCCGAATTCGATCTTTGGGGATGCACAGATTGCGACTGACGTATGAAGGCGACCAATCCCCGGTACTGTCAGGCAGCAAAAGTGTAGCGGATAAGATGGCTGCGGTTTTTGTTTTCGCCCAAAGAAATTGAAGAAAAATGAAAGAGGACTTAGCCCCAACCCGGAGTCGCGGGTAGCGATAGACAGGGGAGTAATCAACGCTTGCGGTAAATCCGGCACGATGGACATTTTTAATGAGGCTGTTCATCATGCTGATGGCTCGACGAATCTCTGAATCCTTCTTGCGTGACCGCTTGAGGATGCTAAGAATACTGGTGATGTGGTCGAGGCTGTCAGATGCGCTCGAAGAAGATAGGTCAATCTTGTTGTCGCGCATTCCTTTGCCGGTTTTAACCAACATATCGAACGCACGGCGCATCTGGGTGCGGTTAGTCTCGGTCAGGCACTCATTACGCAATAAGCCGTATAGAGAGAACTCATCGCTATTGATCCGCGAGAACGCTTGCTCAAGCAAATGTCCTTCATCGACAATCAGGCAATCGAATTCTGGCAGCACACCTGTTACATCATAGGTGGCATAGTGTTCAGTAAGGAATTCATCAAGACGCGTGATTTCCTCATTGCCAACGTCAGCGATAGCCAGGGCGTGAGTCTTTTTGAGGGTTGTCGTGGTAAGCCCATCCTCCTTTGATGCTTGCATCGCACGGATGCGTTTCAACTTGGTGTCCAACGCAAGCATGGTGTGGGTTACAACCAGAATCCCAACAGATTTAGCGCGAGTGAACTGAGCACGATAAGCCATCATGCCGGGGTCATCCTCATCAGTCAGGTCGTCTATCGAGCAAGGAGGGAAAAGGGGAATCGCGTTCTGCAAGTCGCGTGTTTGGTAGGGTAGTCTGGAAATGCTAGTGCCATCCATTCTGGCGGCGGTGTCCAGCCAAGCATGAGCCGCATCAACCAGATGTGCATTATCAGGGTCATTGAGCGTGTTCTGAAACTGATTAAGGCTGATGAAATTATCACGCCCCACAATGAACCCGATCTCCGGCGCATCATCCTGTAGTACATCCTGAACGATGGAATACTCCTGCTCGATCTGGCGCATGAGCTGCAAGGTAGGGACAGCAATAACGATAAGTTTGCCGGGATTAGCCGCCCACAGATCCGTCGCAGCACATAACTCAGAAAGCGTCTTACCGCTGCCTGTTGGAGACTCAAGCATCAAAATATCGTCCTTGCTGGACAATTTCATGCGTAACGTCATGGTGGCTTCGCTTTGGCCTTGTCGGAATGCAATGCCGCCGTCAGCCACGATCCGTTCAAGCGTGTGAGTCATTAACGCGCGTTTTTTCTCCATCATATCGAGCCGATATTGCGCGAGGATGAGACAAGAAGCGATGCTCTGTGCGTTCGTCCCAGAAAAATCATGCGAGATTCTTTCGAGCTTCGATATCTGGATTGCGTCCACTGCAATCCGCTCGCTACGCGTTGGAATGTTGCTGGACAACTCAACAACTGTACCGCGTTCTAGTGCTTTGACCAGTAAACACTTGGATTCTTTGGCTGAAAAATCCTTTGGTGCTCGAATTGCAATTGTCGGCATACTAATTCTCGCTTATAACTATACGCTTTGATTGTATGTCACCAACTATACCATTTCAAGAATTACCGGTAATTTTAATTGAAATAGATTATTTTTCGTTCATAATTATCTAACTGCTGAATTTGATTATCAAAGAAGAAAGGCCGGACAATGAAATCAACGAGCTTCAGATTTATTTTTCCTACAACAGTGACCCTCGATATGGAGCAGGGGCGTAAAGTGCTGGCTGCCGCATTGAACGGCCTGCCAGGTTCTCATGCACTCTTTCATTACGGCGAGAATGGCAAGCCGCTGCCGGGCGGTATGCCGATGGTGCGTATGCACTCAAAGCGCAATACCATCGAAGTCATCACGCTAGGTGATGAAATGACCGCATTGTTTCAATCGTTTGTCCCGCAGGTTTTTGCCAAGTTTTTTCAGCAGTTTTCCTGTATTCCTTCCGTGCAAATCAATAATCTTGAAGTTGAGGCAAAGCAAACGGAGAAAACCTTTTTTTATATTGCGCATTCTGTGATTCTGGATCGCGGCCTGAAGGCTAGCGCGAAATTTGAAGCGATGACGGAAGAAGAACGGCGTATTAAGGCGCATGGCGTATTGGTTCGTGGTTTGGAGCGTCAGGCAGATGCGTTGATGATAGATATGCCAGAGCCACCCATTCTGCATGCCACCAATATTGTGCGTTTTCATCCAAGCGTACAGTTGATTAGCAAGCAAGATGTCACGCACCAGCATGGCATATCGGCAAACATCGCGTTCTATTGGGATGCCAAGATCAATGGCTCATGGGCGGTAGGTGGACTGACCAGCAAAGGGCATGGCAGGGTTTGGTATGCCAACAAATCCTCGCCAGAAGGGGATGAATGATGTCAAAGAGCTTTTATCCATCACAATTCGTAAGGGAAGCCATCGGCCTTGAGCCGGTGTCTGCGATGGAGTCACCCATCGACACTCACTGCCTCATGTGTGCTGCACCCATTAAGAAGGGTGCGGGGTGTACTCATCAACGCAGCACACCTTATTCGGGCGGTTCTTTTGTGGATCAGCCATCTGTAGGCGCAAGGCGGAATGAATACGTTTGCGAAAACTGTATTCCCTTATGGAAAAAGGAATATCTGCAAAAATACTCGAAATCATTGGTCACGCAAGCGGGTTTATTCAAGCTGGCCACCAATGAAGCGCAGGCTTCGTTGTTCTTAAATCCACCTGACGAACCATTCATGGTCTTTCTGTCAAATGCAAAGCAGCAGCATTTGATATGGCGCACGCCCGTAAACACCTCAAATAAGCGTTATACCGTTCGCGTGGGCGCTTCTCTATTGCTGATACGCCAAAGTCTGTTGTTGGATGCTGTGGAGGCTCAGTCGCGGATGTTAAGCGTGTACCAAGAAGTTGTTTTAGAAACGACCAAGAAAAAAGCATCTCCTTTGACAACGATATTCGTTGGGGGAGACAGGGAACTCAAATCGAGTGGCTTTAAGATGCATCCGAAAGTGCTGGACGCAGTAATGCTGAAAAAGGAAGTGGAACCCATGAACGTAATTGGCGCACTCAATCTGGGTGAGCGATTCGCGTTGTCACTGATCGGTTGGAGCAAGCTGGACGCGCCTACGCCGTTTGAAAAATTATTACCTGCTGGAAAATAGACTCAACCAATTTAATTAGCCACTGAAGGAGAAAAGAATGTCCAAGCGTTTTTTTGAAGGTATTGTTTATGTTGTAACTCCGGTTCAAATCACGGATTTTGACGACAAAACCCGCATGCTAAACATGCCGGTGTTTGCGTCGAGTGGTAAAGTTTACATCCCGTATGTCCCCGGTAATGATATTCGTGGCCGTATGCGCCGCCAAGGTGCCGCAGGCATTTTGGATGTGGTTAAGCCAGTCAATATTTCACTCTACCAACTGTTGAATTGTGGCTCGCGTTCTACTGTCCCGGATGGCGGTTCAGATTCCGTCAAGTACATCCTGATGGCGCGTGATGACCTGTACCTTGGTGTATTCGGTGGTGGGCAACGTCTGGCCAAGAGCGGCATGCAAGTGCGTAGCATGGTGCCGGTAAATATGGCGACGATTCAGGTCGGTATGGTGCCGGAAGAATATATCGACGAAATTCAGGTGTATGCCACGCGCGCTAAAGGCGATGACGGCGAACTGAAGCCAATGAAAGACGCACCACATTGCACACACTCGTTCACTTTCACGAAAGTTGATGACGTGTTGCGTTGTAATGACATGAATGCGCCGAACCTGATTGAAAACTACGAAACCGATGCGGTGGCCTATGCGCAGTCGGTCAATGAGGAAGGCGGCAAGATTAAGGCGGAAAAGAAGAGTGCTGAACAGGCATTGGCAGCCAAACGCAAAGGCGAAGACGTGACGATTGCTGCGCCCGAAGATAAAACAAAAAAAACCAGTCTGGGCAACATGATCAAGGTAGAAGCAATCGTTCCAGGAACGCCAATGTATTTACGGATTGACTTCGATGATTTTCTCACCGATGCACAGGTATTCTTCGCAGCACACACACTGGCTGAAGTGTTCAACGGCGCGATTGGTGGATGGGGGCGTGTAGGCTTTGGGCGCATGAAGCCAAACAAGATGAAATATATCAATGGTAAGAACACGCCTTTGTTCGTTTGTGAAAACGGGGTGTATGCCGCCAATCCAGCCTTGCCAGGAAGTGAAGCGGCTATGGAAGCGTTAGCTGCATACACGAAAGCGCACCTGAACATCTTGTTCAATTTGGATGGCACAGGCGCAGCCGACAATTCCGAGGAATAGACATGGCCATGCAACCACTCAAGGTGACGTTCAACATCCAGACGCCCATCATCCCATCTGACAACGGCCTCATACACCTAGACGGTGTTCTGGCGTATGCGGTCGTTCAGGAGGCATTGTTATTTGACCCGAATGCGCGCCAGAAAACGATTCGTGAGTTGCATGCCAATCTGGATGCTGTCTTAGAATCAGAAGCGCAGGATGGACTTTCAATTTATCGCGCATCGTGCATTGCCTTTGAAGGGGGGGATATTGACAGTGAGGGTGGGCAAGTGGCGTTCACCAGACGAACTGAAGTGTTTGGAATGGCGGAGGCGATAGGGCATTTCAACACGCATGGTGATAGAGTGTTGAATAAAGATCCAAGCTATTTCAATCCAAAACCGATGATTGCTGATACGCGAAAAAATGGTGACGTGGTATCTGCAAGGGTCGATAAAATCAACACGCAATCAGCCGAACTGCGTAATTATCTGTTCTATTTGCCAGTTGTGAGAGCGCCAAAGGCCATCGCATATTGCATAGGTGATCAGGATAAGATTCAATATTTATGCGACAAGTACATCAAGAATATTGGCAGAAAAGCGGGTGCGGGTTATGGCATGGTTGGTTCGGTGATGGTGGAACTGGACACCCAGGCTACGAAACGATGGAAGCGCAGGACGTTTCCATGGGCGGTGAAGGATTATGTGGAGGTACAAAAAGGGAATTATGCAGCACCATATTGGGATAAAACGACTGAAACTTTAGTGTGGGTTCCAGAAGACTTATGATTTTTTGCAGAATTAAAGTAAGAAGAAGCAGTTATAAACAGCAAGATAGTTAATGCTAGGTGGAGCACCCCTCTGATAGAGAGGTGGTTACAACAGTGGTCGATAACAAGGATGTCGCTGAGGCGGTGGAGCACCCCTCTGATAGAGAGGTGGTTACAACTATGCAAATAAATCATAGACAGTTTGGTGCGGTGGAGCACCCCTCTGATAGAGAGGTGGTTACAACATGCGCAGGGATGGCAAACTCAAAACGCTAGGTGGAGCACCCCTCTGATAGAGAGGTGGTTACAACAGATTCTCTATGGCCGGTGACAATGCGCATGGTGGAGCACCCCTCTGATAGAGAGGTGGTTACAACAGCGAATCGGGTGACAGCCCTAGAGGCACCGGTGGAGCACCCTCTGATAGAGAGGTGGTTACAACGGGACAAAATGACAGAGATATCTTCATCAAGGTGGAGCACCCCTCTGATAGAGAGGTGGTTACAACCAAATGTAACCAAATCCGATGATTTAGGATGGTGGAGCACCCCTCTGATAGAGAGGTGGTTACAACATTTTATTGAAGGGCCGTTGCGATACTTTCGGTGGAGCACCTCTGATAGAGCGGTGGTTACAACGGCACTGTCGCCTGTCCCGGACGATAGGGAGGTGGAGCACCTCTGATAGAGAGGTGGTTACAACGTAGGGCTGAATTTGCTGCTTTGCTGAGGCGGTGGAGCACCCCTCTGATAGAGAGGTGGTTACAACGTCACACATGAGCGTTGCACACATTGTTGGGGTGGAGCACCCCTCTGATAGAGAGGTGGTTACAACGTCACACATGAGCGTTGCACACATTGTTGGGGTGGAGCACCCCTCTGATAGAGAGGTGGTTACAACAGAATCCGGGTAGGAGCGGTAAGAGCCATGGTGGAGCACCCCTCTGATAGAGAGGTGGTTACAACGATGCAAGCACACCTGCACAATTCTGTTCAATTAAGCCTATATCAGTGGTGGTATCACTACGGGCGTCTTTGCTTCCACCACTTTAGCGGCTAAAAGCCACCCGCGCCGGTTACCGGAGGCGGGTGCGTTTAAGGTGGAATGGCAAATAAAATGTAGTTTTATTACCGGAAACGTTACTAGCGTGAAGAATTGGTTATAATAACGATACCGGAAACTAAATGAGAATAATTGAATGAAAAAGAACCCTGAATCTTTGGTTGGGAGACCCCGCAAGCATAAAGATGCGGCTGCGCGAGTAAAGGCGTTTCGCGCGAGAGCAAAATATCCAGGGCATCGTTGCGATGTCTATTTAAAAGAAGATTCCTATATCGTTTTGTGTCTGCTAAAAGAGAAAACAGGATTATCTACATCGGGTGTGATCGACTCAATATTACGTGGAGCAATAAAGTTACCGGCAACTAAATAGTGATTAGTTGCCGGTAACTAAATATATCTGAGGCGAAGCGCTGGCCGCAAGGGGCGATCTGCCATCCTGTTGGTGCGCGGAGCGCATTCAGCTTTGAAATTAAGGCTACGGTTTCTTGTTGGGTGCAAGGTTGTCCGTGGCAAGGCGTTTGCGAATGATGTCGGAGTCGTTTTGGATTCTGGCTAATAACTTCGGGTTTCCTACCGCTTCACATTTATGGACTTCCAAAATCGTTTGATTTCCATATCGCTTTTGAAGCCGGGGTGTACACGCTTCCGCGAACTGGTGTGCCAATTCTTCACTTGCAATATGAGCAATTAAAGGAATTCCGCACAGACGCACATTCGGACTTAATGCCAGTTCATTCTTTTCATCCTGAATAAACATCCCCATCGGTGCAGACCCTGACAAAATCGGTTCGATTGTAAAGAAAGTAATAAAATGCATGATTGAAGTATCCGTCTGTTTTTCTGAATCGCTATTGCTAATTGTTTTCCTTTGATACGTTAAATCCGCCTCTATCATCTTGCGCGCGTGCGATACCAATCTCTGTCACAAACCCCATAATGGCGATCTTGTTCTGAGCGTATGCCCATGTGCCCGGACAGCCAGCAGCGATGCCAGTGTGTACGCGCAAATAATCGCCTGATCCAACGCGGAAACAAAGCGCCTTGATAGCCGAGCACATAGGGGTGCCAATAAAAGGTTCGGCTGTCGAGCCATTGCAATGAACGCCAAAACAATAAAAGAAGTTTTTTTCCAAAGCGTAACAAAATAAAGATGGCGCGACCCGCCATGCGCAGAACGACTTTCGCCAGGTAATACAATGTCCTTGCCACAAAATAACGGAAGATGAATTGCATGATGCCTCCTGTAAATCGAGGTTGTTGGGTAATTAATACATGTGTTTAATATACATTGAACCAAGAGCCGTTCAATGTGAATTTTTCAACGCGTTTTTTTTGGATTGACGGATGCAATGTAGCATCTCAATAAGCGGCTGATAATCTATAGTAACTGAGGGGGGTGTGGTATCGGACGCGTCAGCAGCTTTGCGATCACGAATAGCATGCAGTTGTTGGGTAAACGCTTGTATCTCGATGTGCTGCGACACAACGGGCAAGGAGGCCACGGGACGGAGTGATTGAAAGAGGGCGCTATTAGCCTCAACTTGTTTTGCTAATCGTTTAGTGAGTATATTAAATGCCGGACCATCATGTTGTACACGCAGGATAACAGTCATTAGCGCATGGCTATTGAATAACGCGCGATAGAGTTGATTACCGGTGTCGGCGATGATTAACGGCATTTTGTAGGAGCAGCCATCATTCCGCACGAACAGGCAATTATCAGCCTCGCGTTCCGTGGCACAGGCCATATCTGGGAAGGTAGCACTGCCTGTCACCAGCCATGCACGAATGTCATTTGTTTGAGTCATAATTATCAAGCAGCAGCAAAATTAACCTCCTGGCTATAACCACCGGAACGAATCAGATAGCGGCCGGCAGGTACGTTGTCGAGCGTAATTTTAAGCGGTTTATCACCACGAATGCGGCCTATTTTAAGGTACGCGCCCGTTTCGAGATTTTTAATTCTCCACCACGGATTATTATGGATCTCTCCGGAACGGATAACGGCAGGACGACGCATAATTAAACGGGCTATAACTTGAGAAACGGCTTGCATGATCTTTGCTCCACATTACGCTGAAAGAAGGATTCAGCTCATGGTTCTAAGATACATCACACAATGACAGATTCAAGTCGGTTCTGGGTATCACATCACGAATATTGCGCTGTTGCGAACAAACGTGCGGGTGAGGAGAATCAAGTTGGCGCAGAGAATTCCCGCAGCCCGTGTGCAGAATGGCTATCGGGGTGCGGCATCCAGCCCAATTGCATTAACTTCTTACGCCTTACTCTCTCGGTATAATCCCGACTATGTTTAATCTTGGCGATTTCTTCGCGCCAGGGTGCATTAGTGAAATGCAGCAAGGAATCGCGCAGGGATGAGGTGTTATTCCAGTCCCTCAAGGAAAAGGCTTCCGAATAAGACACATTGAATTGTTTTAATGCGTACTCTGCAACTCCTCCAAACGCCATAATTGGCACGCCTTGATAGATGTCCAGCAGGGACTCGACAAACTGCAATCCAAAGTTCACCTCATGCGCCATGATGCGATTTGAAACATGTGGTGTATGAGGGGTGGACGACACGAACGGCTGAACTGCCCAGTGAATAAAATCGCGTTCCAATCCGAAGTAGGCCATTTCATCCCAGATGGCAGTGGACTTCCAATCGGAATACATCTCGGCCTCGTAAGTGAAACGCTCGCGGATCAGACGCGGAACCTTGCCTTGCACGATCAATTCTTCCGTGGTGTAAGGAATGCCGGAATATTTGCCCGCCAGCGAACCAGGTCCATAGCCAGAAGACAGTACAATCACCTTCGGCTCACATGATAAATGCGAAACAAAGCGTTGTTGGCGACCAATATGGCCATTGGTTTCGTCCATATCAAATTCCAGCGAGGTCGCATATTGATTTGCAATATCGGGCGGGGTGCGTGCGATAAATAATTCATGCAACAATAGAGACAAGTTCATCGTATTGTCCTCTACAGAAAATTAAAGATAATGAATAAAGGCGCGTGATTACTGCGCGGCAATCTCATCAATTGCCCGCATTACACCGGCCAGCATGGGAAGGTCAGCGTAGGTTTCACGAAACGCGACCAGCTGCGCTATTGCGTCGCGCTCGATGCGGGTAAGTGTTGGTGTGTCAGCCACCTCATCAGGGGCAACAACAGGCGTTTCCGCCTCGCTGGTGACGGCGGGGCATGCTACTGGTTGAATAATAACCTGAGCGGCATCCACAGCGGCTTGACGTTCCGCTTCGATGCGTTCTTGATCGGCCTTCTTTGCATCCATTTGGCGACGTTCTTCAGCAATGGCGGCTTGACGTTCCGCTTCGATGCGTTCTTGATCGGCCTTCTTTGCATCCA